>Ga0214921_10000243_pt1 | contig 108358 bp, 106 predicted proteins | sample LL1505_MetaG_FD_177992 | JGI IMG/M metagenome (GOLD analysis project Ga0214921, IMG submission 177992) | Freshwater microbial communities from Lake Lanier, Atlanta, Georgia, United States - LL-1505 | ecosystem: Environmental > Aquatic > Freshwater > Lake | place: USA: Georgia | collected... | reverse complement strand
TCGGGTCATCGGTTTGGGTTCTTGTGCCAGAGCTTCTGCCGTTCGCCTGTAGCCGCAGCGCGACGACCAAATGGCTGGTGTTCGAGGGCCTCTTTTTGGTTACTTTTTCTGGCCCCGCAGAAAAAGTAACTCGCCCGCCGGGGCGAATACCCGGCGCGGTCTAACTCAAGAGCAACCCCCCCCTGCCGGTCACGGGACAATGCAAGCCCATGCACCTCCTGATCCCCTACGCCAGTGCCTTGTCAGACGCCAGCGCCCACACGCTGCGCGACCTGAGCCTGCCGAACCTGGGTCGCCTGATGACGGTGTTGAAAGCGGGCGCGTCGGACATTGACGACGAGTACACGCTGTCGCCACCGCACGAACGTGCGCTTGCTCATGCCCACGGATGGCAAGGCGGCGACGGTCGCTGGCCGTGGGCGGCGCTACAGGCTGCGACCGATGGCATCGATATGGGTACTCGCCCCTGCGGCCTGCTGACGCCGGTGCACTGGCATGTCGGGCGCGAACACATCACGCTGGCCGATCCGGCCGCGCTGGGCTTGTCAGCCGACGAGTCGCGCTCGCTCTTCGACGCGGTGAAGCCGCTGTTCGACGAGGACCAGAGCACCCTGACATGGGCTGCGCCTCTGCGCTGGTACCTGGTGCATGCGCACCTGGCCGACCTGCCCTGCGCGTCCATCGATCGGGTGATCGGGCGCAACGTCGACCTGTGGCTGCGAAGCGATCCGCAGGCGTCTGGCGAACAACTGGCCCGCACGCGCTGGGTGCGGAGATTGCAGAACGAGGTGCAGATGCTGCTGCACCAGCATCCGGTCAACGAGGCCCGGGAAGCACGCGGGGAATTGCCTGTCAATTCGTTCTGGCTGAGCGGCTGCGGGCGGGCTCAGGCCGCCACCGCGGTGATCACGGTGGACGATCGATTGCGCGCGCCACTGCTCGCCGAGGACTGGGCTGGCTGGGCCGATGCGTGGCGGGCGCTTGACGCCGAGACGCTCGCGCCGCTGTTGTCGCGCCTCGCTCAGGGCGAGCCGGCGTCGATCACGCTGTGCGGCGAACGCGGATGGCAGCGCTTCGCCGCGGCACCGCGTTCGCTGTGGCAGCAACTGGTCGACCGCTTCAAGGCGGTAGAACCACACGCCGTGCTGAGTGCTTTGTGATGAGTGCCTTGTGATGAATGCGCCCACGCTGACATTGCGACCGGGGTCTCCGCGCAGCGCGTGGGCACTCGAACAGGCCGGCGTGCCGCCGTTGCTCGCGCGGCTGTTCGCAGCCCGCGGCGTGCGCAGCGCCGAAGAGCTCGACGACGGGCTGGCGCGGCTGCTACCGCCCTCTGATCTGCTGGGTGCGGCGAAGGCGGCCTCGCTGCTGGCCGATGCGCTGCGCGACCGGCTGCGGCTGTGCGTCGTGGCCGACTACGACTGCGATGGCGCCACCGCCTGCGCGGTCGCATTGCGCGGCCTTGCGCTGATGGGGTCAGCACCCGACCGGCTCGGCTACGTGGTGCCCGACCGTGCGGTACACGGCTACGGACTCACGCCCACCATCGTCGACCTCGCGCTGGCGCAGGGCGCGCAAGTGCTGCTGACGGTTGACAACGGTGTCGCCAGCCTCGCGGGCGTCGCTCACGCGCGTGCCAAAGGCCTCATCGTCATCGTGACCGACCACCACCTGCCGGCGCAGGTGGACGGCGAGATCGTGCTGCCCGGCGCGCAGGTCATTGTCAACCCGAACCAACCGGGCTGCGGCTTCGCCAGCAAGCACCTGGCCGGGGTCGGCGTGATCTTCTATGTGCTGCTGGCGCTGCGCAGCGAGCTGAGGTCGCGAGGCGTCTATGCCGATGCGGCCAATGGAAACGCCTCGGCACCCGCGCAGCCCAAGCTCGATGCGCTGCTCGACCTGGTGGCACTCGGCACCGTCGCGGATGTGGTGCGGCTCGACGCCAACAACCGGCGGCTGGTGGCACAGGGCCTGAAGCGCATTCGCGCCGGCCGCATGCAAGCCGGCGTCGCGGCGCTGTTCGCCGCAGCCGGGCGCGATGCATCGCGCGCCGCGGGCTTCGATTTCGGCTTCGCGCTCGGCCCGCGCATCAATGCGGCAGGCCGGCTGTCGGACATGACGCTCGGGATCGAGTGTCTGCTGACCGACGACACGGCACGCGCTGCCCAGCTGGCGCAGCAGCTCGATTCGATCAACCGCGAGCGGCGCGAGGTCGAGTCCGGGATGCGCGAGCAGGCCGAATCACTGCTGCACGCCCTGCTGCAACAGCACCACGATCCGCAGGCGATCCCGCCCGCGTTCGCGATCTACGACCGCGACTTCCACGAAGGCGTGGTCGGCATCGTCGCGTCTCGCCTGAAGGAGCAAGTGCACCGCCCGACCTTCGTCTTCGCGCGCGGGCAGGACGGACTGCTGAAAGGCTCGGGGCGCTCCATCGAGGGGTTCCACCTGCGTGATGCGCTGGACCTTGTCAGCAAGCGCCACCCGGGCGTGCTGAAGAAATTCGGGGGTCACGCGATGGCCGCCGGCTGCACGCTCGACGAGGCCGATTTCGCCACCTTCCAGGCAGCATTCCAACAGGCTGCGCGCGAAGGGCTGGACGCCACGACGCTGGAGCGGCGTTTGCTCAGCGACGGACCCTTGGGCATCGAGCACTTCACCATCGACACCGTGCAGTCGCTGAACGCCCAGGTGTGGGGGCCGTCGTTCGAGGCGCCGCTGTTCAGCGATGAGGTCGAAGTGGTCAACCAGCGGCTGGTCGGCGAAAAGCACCTGAAGCTGAGCATCAGGCACGGGGGCACGCTGCGCGACGCGATCTGGTTCGGCCGCATCGACCCGCTGCCACCGCGCGTGACACTCGCCTACAGGCTGAGCGTCGATGAGTACAACGGCCGCCAGCGGCTGCAGATGATCGTCGAATCGGCGCAGACCAGCGCCGAGCGGCCTGTGTCCTTCCCTTCCTCTTGAGCCCCACCATGTGGCGATTTCTACGACTGTTTGCTTTCGCGTTGTCGTCGTTGCTGCTGCCGTTGGCGAGCGCACAGGAACTGCGCCTCGTCACCGTCGCCAGTGGCTTGCAGAATCCCTGGGGTCTGGCCTTCCTGCCCGACGGTCGGATGCTCGTCACCGAGCGGCCAGGCCGACTGCGCATCATCGGCACAGACGGCCAGCTGAGCGCGCCAGTGCTGGGTCTGCCAAAGGTCGATGCGGGTGGCCAAGGCGGGCTGCTTGATATCGTGCTGGATCCGAGATTCAGCGAAAACAGGCTCATTTACTTCAGCTACAGCGAACCCGGCATCGACGCCGACGGCGACCGCGCGAACAGCACGGCAGTGTCCAGGGCGCAGCTCGACGGCAACCGGCTGGTCGATGTACAGGTGATCTTTCGGCAAATGCCCAAGGTCGCCAGCAGGGCGCACTTCGGCTCGCGGCTGGTCTTCTCGCGCGACGGCAAACTGTTCATCACCCTCGGTGACCGCTTCAGCCGCCGGGACGACGCGCAAACGCTGGACACGCACCACGGCAAGGTCGTGCGCATCAACCCTGACGGCACGGTGCCCACCGACAACCCGTTCGCGGGCCGCATCGGCGCACTGCCCGAGATCTGGACCTACGGCCATCGCAACCTGCAAGGCGCGGCACTGCACCCCGCCACCGGCGAACTGTGGACGCATGAGCACGGACCGCAAGGCGGTGACGAGCTGAACATCGAGGTCGGCGGGAAGAATTACGGCTGGCCCGTCATCACCTACGGCCGCGAATACGTCATCGGCCTGAAGATCGGTGACGGCACCACCCGTGCAGACGTGCCTGCGCCGCTGAAGGTGTGGATCCCGTCGATAGCGCCCAGCGGCATGGCCTTTCTGACCAGCGAGCGCTACCCTGGCTGGAAGGGGAACTTGTTCGTCGGCGCACTGCGCGGGCAACTGCTGGTGCGGCTGGAACTCGACGGCAACAAGGTCGTCAAGGAAACGCGCCTGCTGCAAGACCTCGGCGAGCGCATCCGCGACGTGCGGGAAGGCCCCGACGGCTGGCTGTATCTGCTGACGGACAGCGGGAACGGAAAGGTGATCCGACTCGAGCGCTGAGCCGGCACACTCCCGACGAGTCCCAAGGAGCCTTCATGTCGCCATCCGCGATGCCGCCATCACCCGTCGCCCCACCCGCAGACCGCAAGCGCCGCCAGTTGATGAGCACCGCCTGGAAAGTAGCGGCCCTGACTGCCACCGGCACGGGCTTGTTGGCCTGCGTCTCGTCGCATGCCGCACCGCCCCCCGATCCGGGGAGCACGGCGCGCGCCGTGGTGCTGACGAGTGCGCTGTCGTCCCCGTGGGGCTTCGCCTTCCTGCCCGATGGCCGGATCGTGGTGACGCAAAGGAAAGGCACCATGGTCATCGTCAGCGCCGACGGCACCACGAAATCGGCACCCCTGAGCGGCGTGCCGGCGGTGGACTCGGCCGGAGAGGGCGGTCTGCTCGATGTGGCGATCGACCCCGATTTCGAGATCGATCCGTGGGTGTACTGGACCTACGCCGAGTCCGGCAGCGGCGGCAGCGGGACGGCAGTGGCGCGGGGGCGCTTGTCAGGCACGGCGCTGGTGGACGTACAGGTGATCTTTCGGCAGCTCCCCAAGGTGTCGGGCGAGGGTCACTTCGGCTCGCGGCTGGTGTTTCGCAGCGACAAGACCATGTACGTGACCCTGGACGAGCGCGCAGAAGAGCGTCCGGCACAAGACCTGACCACGCACCTCGGCAAGGTGGTACGCATCGAGCGCGATGGCAGCGTGCCCACCGGCAACCCCGACCTCGGCGGGACCGCGCGGCCCGAACTGTGGAGCCTGGGTCATCGCAATCCGCAAGGCGCCGCGCTGCATCCCACCACCGGCGAGCTGTGGCTGGCCGAGCACGGCCCGCAGGGCGGTGACGAGTTGAACAGGGTCACGCCAGGCGGCAACTACGGCTGGCCGGTCAAAAGCTATGGCTGCAGTTACGGCGCCCCGGTCGGCACCGCCTGCCGCATCGGTGGTGGCACGCACGCGCCGACCTACATTGAACCGGTTTCGTATTGGGTGCCCACCTCGATCGCACCGTCCGGCTTGGTGTTCTACACCGGCGCGGGCTTCCCGGAATGGCAGGGCAACGCCTTCCTCGGCGCACTGGCCGGCCAAGCCTTGTGGCGGGTGGTGCTCAGCGGCGCGACGGAGGTGTCGCGCGAGCAGCTGTTCGCCAGCCTTGGCGAGCGCATACGCTGCGTTCGACAGGGGCCGGACGGCTGGCTGTACCTGCTGACCGACAGCGGCAAGCTGATCCGCATCGAGCGCTGAGCGCCGCCAGGCGTGGCGGTTCGTGAACCAGTGCGCCGATGCCCCTGCGGCGCGTCGGGTGCACGGACTGTCGCCCTGACCCCCTGCCTACAATCAATCGGTGATTCCCTCCGCTTGGACCAACGCCGACCTGCACTGCCACTCCTGCGTCTCCGACGGCACGCTGGAACCCGAGGTGCTGGCCGCACGCGCCAAGGCCAACGGCGTCGAGTTGTGGGCCCTCACTGACCACGACGAGGTCAGCGGGCAACAACGGGCACGCGATGCCGCTCACGCGCTGGGCTTGCCCTACCTGACCGGCGCCGAGATTTCGGTGACCTTCGCCGGCGTGACGGTGCACATCGTCGGCCTCGGCATGGATCCCGAAGACCCCGCACTGGTTCAGGGTCTGGTGCAGACGCGCGACGGCCGCATCCTGCGTGCGCAGGAAATGGCGGAGGGACTCGCCAAGGTCGGCATTCCCGACGCGTTCGAAGGTGCGCTGACCTATGCCGGCAACCCCGAACTGATCGCCCGAACCCACTTTGCCCGCTACATGGTGGAAACCGGCTACTGCGCCAGCACCCACGAGGTGTTTCGCAAATACCTGGTCGAAGGCAAGCCGGGCTACGTCGAGCACCGCTGGGCGAGATTGGGCGACGCGGTCCAGTGGATCACGCAGGCAGGCGGCATCGCGGTCATTGCGCACCCGGGGCGCTACAAGTTCAGCGTCAACGAGGAATTCGCGCTGTTCACCGAATTCAAGAGCCATGGCGGTCGCGGGGTCGAGGTGGTGACAGGCAGCCACACCAGTGCCGACTTCGCCAAGTACGCAGACATGGCCATCGAGTTCGATCTGCTCGCCTCGCGCGGCAGCGACTTTCACAGTCCGGAGGAAAGCCGCACCGACCTCGGGACCTTGCCGGTGCTGCCAGCGCGCTTGACGCCGGTGTGGGAAGCGCTGATGGACAGGGTGCAGCGGGCGAGTTGAGACTCGCCATCGTCGTTGGAGTTGGGGTGCCGTGGGCACCGACAATGGCGCGATGTCCCAGCACTTCGAACTCCACCCCGACAACCCGCAGTCGCGTCTGCTGAAGCAGGCCGCACAGATCCTGCGAGACGGTGGCGTGGCGGCGGTGCCGACCGATTCGAGCTACGCGCTGGTGTGTCGGCTCGACGACAAGGCGGCGGTCGAGAACCTGCGGCGCATCCGCGGTGTCGACGACAAGCACCACCTGACGTTGCTGTGCCGAGACCTGAGTGAACTGGCCAGCTATGCGCGCGTCGACAACCGGCAATACCGGCTGCTGAAGCTGGGCACGCCGGGGGCGTTCACTTTCGTCCTCGAAGCGTCAAAGGAGGTGCCGCGCCGCATCTCACACCCATCTCGACGCACCATCGGCCTGCGAGTGCCGGATCACAAGATGCTGCAGGATCTGCTGGCGGTCTACGGCGAGGCACTCGTCGCGACCACGCTGATCCCACCCGATGAGACCGAAGCCCTGAACGATCCGGACGAGATCCGTGAGCGCTACGACAAACGGGTGCAGGCGGTGGTCGACGCGGGCGCCTGCGCGGCACGGCCTACCACAGTGGTCGATCTGACCGGCGACACCCCGGTTCTGCTGCGTCTGGGCCGTGGCGATCCAGCCGTGCTGGGCTTGCAGGCCGAACCCGCTTGACTCAGCGCCGCGTCAGGAGATGAGGCCAGGCCTCAAGCGCCACCCAGCACCTTGGCAATACGCGCGGGGTCGAAACCGACCAGTCGCTGCCCGCGCACCAGCAGCGTCGGCGTGCCTGGCGACTGTTGCGCGCGATAGCTTTCGGCGCAGGCGGCATCGGTTTCGATGAAGCATTCGCTGAACGGGATCTGGTGCTCGGTCATGAAGCGGCTCGCAACCTTGCAGTAGGCGCACGTCTCGGACGAGATCATCACGATGTCGCCGGGCTTGGCGAGCGCAGCCAACGAGACGCCGGATTTCCGATCGTTGTAGGACTGCCAGCTCTGCAACGCGACCCAAGCGGCCAGCGCGATCAGCAGCGGGCGCAGCCATGAGCGCCGACGCAATGGCGTCAGCAGGGCCGGGGTGGGGGTTGGCTCGGTCGGCATGTCGCCTCAGGCTCCTGCGGAAACAGCCGCGGTCACGACGATCTCGATCTTCCAGTCCGGCTTGGCGAGGCGCGCCTGCACCGTGGCACGCGGCGGCGCATCGCCCGGCGGAACCCAGTCGTCCCAGACAGCATTCATCGCGTCATAGTCAGCCAGATCGGCAAGGTAGATCTGCGCCATCAGGATGTGCGCGTTGTCCGTGCCAGCCTCGGCCAGCAGGCGATCAACCATCGCCAGCACTTGCCGCGTCTGGCCGGCGATGCCCTGCGTGGTGTCGCTGGGCACCTGGCCCGCGAGGTACACCACGTTCTGGAAGATGGCCATCTCGGACAGCCGGTCTCCGACATGAAAACGCTTCAGGCTCTGGGACATGGCATGGGACTCCTCATCGCGATGGATCGTCAGCGCTTCGCGCCGTGTCGGGGTGAGGCAGGCGGTGGCGTTGAGCCCGACTTCTGCCCCAGCTTGCTTTCCGTGCCGTTGAGCAGCTTCTGGATGTTGGCTGAGTGCCGCCAGATCAGCAACAAACCCATCACGCCGGCAGCAATGGCTGTCGGCCCCGGGCCCCAGATCAGCAACTGGTAGAAAGGCGCGAACAGCGCCGAGATCAGCGCCGCCAGCGACGAGTAGCGGAAGAAGTACGCGATCATGAGCCAGGTGACCAGCGTGCCCACGCCAAGCCACGGGTTCAAGCCCATCAAAACGCCGGCTGCCGTGGCCACGCCTTTGCCGCCCTTGAACTCGAAAAAAACCGGCCACAGGTGACCGAGGAATGCGGCGACACCGACGAGGGCCGCCGTGCCTTCCCCGAGGCCCCAGTGCCCGCCGAATGCGGCGACCGCCCACACTGGCAAGAAGCCCTTCAGGGCGTCAAGCACCAGCGTCAGCACCGCGGCGCCCTTGTTGCCTGATCGCAGCACATTGGTCGCGCCGGGATTTCCAGAACCGTAGCTGCGCGGGTCGCCCAATCCCATCGCACGGCTGACCAGCACAGCGAACGACAGTGAGCCGATCAGGTAGGCCGCCAGCGCAGCGATGAGGGGAATGAAAGGCTCCATGCGGGGTGCCATGCAGGCGAGGCAGTCAGGTCAACCTTGATTTTGCGCCCTGGCCTGACTGAGTCCGGGTCATCGCTGCGATTTCAGCGGCCCCTGCGCCACCACTGCGCCACCGGTCGCGCATTGCACCGGCCGCGCGCCGAGCAGGGTGACCAGCACTTTCGGGTCCAGACCGATCAGGTAGCCGCGCTGGCCGCCATTGATGTAGATCCGGGGCAGTTCAAGCACCGTGGCCTCGACGTAGATGGGCATCGCCTTCTTCGTACCGAATGGCGAGGTGCCGCCGACCAGATAACCGCTGTGCCGCTGCGCCACCTCGGGCTTGCAGTTCTGCACTTTTTTCGCACCGATCTGTCGTGCCAGGTTCTTGGTGCTGACCTGCAGGTCGCCGTGCATCAGCACCACCATCGGCTGCGCGCTTTCGTCTTCCATCACCAGCGTCTTCACCACATGGTGCTCGTCGACGTCGAGTTGGCGTGACGACTCGGCAGTGCCCCCGTTGTCGACGTAGTCGTACAGGTGCTCGGTGTAGACCACCGCTTTGCGCTTCAGCAATTGCGTCGCGGGGGTTTCAGAGGCGTGTTCTTTGCGGCTCATCGGGTTTCTTCAGCCTTTGTGACTCAACCCAAGTCGGCGTTTAGCCCAACGTTTGTATTGTTTGATGGATGCACGCACTTCACCAAGCAGGTTGAATTCACGCTTTTCAAACTCAGACTCCTCGATGGGCACGATGTGATTGTTTTCCTGGAGTCGAATGATGTATTGGTCGAATCGATGAAGTAGCGAACTGGTTTCAGCATCTGCGTACTGAATGACCACTGAAGAATGAACCGGCAAAGGATCATGGAAGCCTTCAGTTGGCATTTCATCTGTCGGGCGCAGAGCGTAAGACAACGCATAGCTCCTGGCCTGATCTGCGGCAATGCGAAAGTTTCTCGCACGGATACTTTCAGACAGTTCCCTCCAATGAAATGATTCATTCGGTGCACTGTCTTTTTTTATCCTAATAGAATGTTCTGATAGTATTATCTTGGCTATCAGTTGATTCGAACTGCGAATCGGAAAATGCGCCAACGGCGTGGCTAGCAAGACTTCCTGGCAGGCGCCACCGTCAAGTCGTTTGAGTTTGTGGCTTCCTTGGGGAATCCTGATCTTGCCGAACAAGGCTCTGGGAACCACTGCCTTGAACATTTGATTTCCTTCATGATTGCGTCGATGGGTCATGCGCACGGTCGCAGGTATCGAAGGATTTATTTTATCCAGATCATCCTCGACGGGGATATAGGTTTTCCACGGCATGATCCCGTATCCACTGGAACCAATTTTTTCGAGATCTGCAATCAATGACTGACGATCCGGAGCGCCCAGAAATTCATCAGCATCCAGCGGAAATACAAAATCTGCGCTTGCATCCTGTTTTGTTGCCTTTTTCAACGCCGCCGTCATCGCTCTATCCTGCTGATGACTGCAGCAGGTGCTTTCCCACACCTCGATGGCGAGCCCTTCTTTCACAAGCGAGGTCAGGATTTCTGCGGTTTTGTCCTTGCTCAGGTTATCGACGATGTAAAGCTTGTCGAGATAAACGAGGTTGTGGCGAACGAACGATTCAATGATGTCTTCTTCGTCGCGGACACAGCTGATTCCGATGATTCTCATTTCTATATTCGGTCGACACTGTCGGCGGTTAGTGTTCAGGCAGCGAAGCGCTGCAGCGCTTCGCCGGTGACGCGGCAGATGCGCCAATCGGGCATCACGGTCGCCCCCATCTTTTCGTAGAAGCGGATCGCGTTGGCGTTCCAGTCGAGCACGCTCCATTCGAAGCGCCCGTAGTCGCGCTCTACCGCGATGCGGCCGACCCTGCTGAGCAGCGCCTCGCCCACGCCGCGCCCTCGCTGGCGCGGTTGCACGTACAGGTCTTCGAGGTAAAGCCCGGGCTGCGCCAGGAAAGTCGAGAAGTTGGTGAAGAACACGGCGAATCCCACCACCTCGCCCGCGCTCTCGGCCACCAAAGCCTCAACAACGGCGCGCTCACCGAACAGGTGCGGGCGCAGCTTCTCGGGCGTGACTTGCAACAAGTGCGTCAGGTTCTCGAACTCGGCCAGTTCGCGGATCAGCGACACGATGGCGGTGACGTCGCGCAACTCGGCGGCGCGGATGGAAAAGGATTCAGAGGCGTCTGCAGTCATGCGGGATCTTGGTCATCTTCGGCCAGGCCATGCTGGCGGTCGAGACGTTCCATGTGGTGAGCGTAGTAGGCGACGATGATGACGTAGACCAGCGGCGCACCCAACGCCGCAAACCAAAAACTGAAGGGCCCACCGAAGAAACTGAAGTTCAGCTCGCGTGCAAAGAACGTCAGCACGAAAGTCACGACGAACCAGATCACCAGCAAGACGGCGGTGATGTTGCGGTTCTGGCGCCAATGCGCCCGGTGTCTGTCAGTCCAAGGCATCGGGTTGGCGTTCGGTGGGTTGGCTGGTTGTCAGGCTCATCGCCGCCAAGGGTCGCATGCGAGAATCGGAAGCCGCAATTTGAACAGGGTTGTCACCTCATGGACGTCGAACACATCAATGCAATAGGCAATCGATTGGCCGACCTGAGCCAGCGCACCGTCGATCTTCGGGGGTATCTTTGACTACGATCGCAAAGCACTGCGATTGAACGAAGTCAACGCGGCACTTGAGAACCCGAGCGTCTGGAACGAGCCCAAGCGGGCGCAGGAATTGGGTCGCGAGAAGCGCACGCTGGAAGCGGTGGTGCAGACCATCGACCACCTGAACAGCAACCTGGCAGACAACACCGAGCTGTTCGAGATGTCGAAGGCCGACGGCGACTTCGACGGGCTGCTGGCCATCGAAGCCGAAGCCGCGAAGCTTGAAGAAACCGTGGCGCAACTCGAGTTCCGCCGGATGTTCAACAACCCGGCCGACCCGAGCAACTGCTTCATCGACATCCAGGCCGGCGCGGGCGGCACCGAGGCCTGCGACTGGGCCGGCATGCTGCTGCGCCAGTACCTGAAGTACTGCGAGCGCAAGGGTTTCAAGGCCACGCTGGAAGACGAGACAGTCGGCGACATTGCCGGCATCAAGAGTGCGACGATCAAGGTTGAGGGCGAGTACGCCTTCGGCCTGCTGCGCACCGAAACCGGTGTGCACCGGCTGGTGCGCAAGAGCCCGTTCGACTCGGCAGGTGGTCGCCATACCTCGTTCGCGAGCCTGTTCGTCTACCCCGAAGTCGACGACACGGTGGAGATCGAGATCAACCCGTCGGACGTGCGCACCGACACCTTCCGCGCCTCGGGTGCGGGCGGTCAGCACATCAACAAGACCGACTCGGCGGTGCGCCTGACGCACATCCCCACGGGCATCGTCGTGCAATGCCAGGATGGTCGCAGTCAGCACAGCAACCGCGACGTGGCCTGGAAGCGGCTGCGCAGCCGCCTGTTTGATTTCGAGATGCGCAAGCGGATGGAAGAGCAGCAGAAGCTCGAAGACACCAAGACCGACGTCGGCTGGGGCCACCAGATCCGCAGCTATGTGCTCGACCAGAGCCGCATCAAGGACCTGCGCACCGGCTACGAGGTATCCGCCACGCAGAAGGTGCTCGACGGCGACCTCGACCCATTCATTGAAGCCAGTTTGAAGCAAGGTGTGTGATGCGTGAAGGCACTGCCCCCCTGATCCGCCGCGAGGACTACAGCGCGCCGGCGTTCTGGATCAAGACCGTTGATCTGACCTTCGACCTCGACCCAGTGCGTACGCTGGTCACAAGCAGGATGCAGCTCGAGCGCAACCTGGCCGTGCCGCCGCAGCCCCTCAAGCTGCATGGTGAGGACCTGTCGGTGCTGCGGGTGCTGGTCAACGGCGAGAGCGTGTCGTTCCGCCATGAAGACGGACTTCTGGTGCTCGACAGCCTGCAGAACGTGCCCGAAGGCCCGTTCATGCTGGAAATCCGCAACACCTGCGCGCCCGAGCGCAACACGCAGCTGTCGGGCCTGTACACCTCGAACGGCGGCCTGTTCACCCAGTGCGAGGCCGAAGGATTCCGGCGCATCACCTACTTCCTCGACCGTCCTGACGTGATGGCCGTCTACACCGTGACGCTGCGCGCCAACAAGGCCGCCTACCCGGTGCTGCTGTCGAACGGCAACCTGGTCACGCAAACCGACCTCGACGGCGGCAAACACCAGGCCGTCTGGCACGACCCGTTCCCCAAGCCCAGCTATCTGTTTGCGTTGGTGGCCGCCGATCTGGTCGCCCGCGAACAGCAGATCCGCACGCGCGCGGGGCGCGATCATCTGCTGCAGGTGTATGTGCGCCGCGGCGACCTCGACAAGACCGAGCATGCGATGAATTCGCTGATCGCCAGCGTGGTGTGGGACGAGGCCCGCTTCAAGCTGCCGCTGGACCTCGACCGCTTCATGATCGTCGCGGTCGGCGACTTCAACATGGGTGCGATGGAGAACAAGGGGTTGAACATCTTCAACACCAAGTTCGTGCTGGCCACGCCGGCCACCGCCACCGACGTCGACTATGCCGGCATCGAAAGTGTGGTCGGCCATGAGTATTTCCACAACTGGACCGGCAACCGCATCACCTGCCGCGACTGGTTCCAGCTCAGCCTGAAGGAAGGCCTGACCGTCTTCCGCGACCAGGAATTCAGCATTGACATGGCCGGCAGCGAAAGCGCCCGCGCCGTGAAGCGCATCGAGGACGTGCGACAGCTGCGCCAGTTGCAGTTCCCGGAAGACGCCGGCCCGATGGCGCACCCGGTGCGCCCCGACAGCTACCAGCAGATCAACAATTTCTACACCGCCACCGTCTACGAAAAAGGCGCCGAGGTCGTGCGCATGATGCAGACGCTGGTCGGCCGCGATGGCTTCGCGCGCGGCATGACGCTGTACTTCGAGCGCCACGACGGCCAGGCCGTGACCTGCGACGATTTCGCCCAGGCGATCGCCGATGCCAACCCCGGCAGCGCGCTGGCCGAGCGCCTCGTGCCCTTCAAGCGTTGGTATGCCCAGCCGGGCACACCGCACCTGAGCGCCAGCGGCCACTACGACGCACAGTCACGCAGCTACACACTGAGCATCGAGCAGACGCTGGCCCCGGGTCAGGAACCGTTCGTCGTGCCGCTGGCAATGGGGCTGATCGCACGCGACGGCAGCGCCCTGCCCTTGCGCCTTGATGGCGAAGCCGAAGCTCCCGGCAAGCACCGCGTGCTGGTGCTGAACGCTGCCCACAGCCGCTACACCTTCACCGACATCGACAGCGCACCCGTGCCGTCGCTGTTGCGCGGTTTCTCGGCGCCTGTGATCCTCTCTGACGACCTCAGCGATGCCGACCTGCTGGTGCTGCTGCAACACGACAGCGACCCTTTCAGCCGCTGGGAAGCCGGGCAGCGGCTCGCGCTCAATCGCCTGCTCGCGGCCACCCACAACGGCGATGCGCTCACGCTCGATGCCGCCTTCATCGCCGCGATGCGCGACATCCTGCGAAACCCGGCACTCGACGCGGCCTTCAAGGACATGGTGCTGACGCCGCCGAGCGAAGCCTATGTGGCCGAGAAACTGGCGGTCGTCGATCCGCAGCGCATCCACAGCGCCCGCGAAGGGATGCGTGCGCAGCTGGCTGCCGCGCTGCGCGACGACTGGGCCTGGGCCTACGAGCAGCACCAGGTCCCAGGTGCCTACACGCCTGACCCCGTGTCGTCCGGCAAGCGATCCCTGGCCAACCTGTCGCTGTCCATGCTCTGCCTCGACGCGGTGGCGCAATGTGACACGGTCTGGCCAGGCCGCGCCTACCAGCGCTTCAAGGATGCGGCTCACATGACCGATCGCTTGGGCGCGCTCGCGGCGCTGGTCAACGCCCATGCGGAATTGGCCACACCCGCGCTGGAGCGCTTCCACGCGATGTTCAAGGGCGAGGCCCTGGTCATCGACAAATGGTTCGCCCTGCAAGCTGCCGCGCCCGAGGTCGATGGCCGGGTGTTCGCGCGTGCGCTGGAGTTGCTGAAGCACCCGGACTTTTCCATTCGAAACCCGAACCGCGCGCGCAGCCTGATCACATCGCTGTGCATGATGAACCCGGCGGCCTTTCACCGCGCCGATGCTGCAGGCTATGCCTTCTGGGCCGATCGGGTGCTCGAGCTCGACTCGGCGAACCCGCAACTGGCCGCGCGCATGGCCCGCATCATGGACCGTTGGAGTCGCCTGGCCGAGCCCTACCGCAGCGCGGCGCAGCAGGCCATCAGCCGCGTCGCGGCCAAGCCCGACCTGTCGAGCGACGTGCGTGAGATCGTTTCCCGCGCCCTGGCAAGCTGAAGGCCATACCCCGCCCAACCCGAGTGACCGACGATGAGCAAACGAATCAGTCTGACGCAGTACCTGGTTGAGCAGCAACGCCAGCACGGGAACATTCCTGCGCAACTGAGGCTGCTGATCGAGGTGGTTGCACGCGCCTGCAAACGCATCAGCATCAGCGTCAACAAGGGCGCACTCGGTGACGTGCTGGGCAGCGCCCACACCGAGAACGTGCAGGGCGAGGTGCAGAAGAAGCTCGACATCATCGCCAACGAGGTGCTGATCGAGGCCAATGAGTGGGGCGGTCACCTGGCAGCCATGGCCAGCGAGGAAATGGAAGACGTCTACGTCGTGCCGAACCGCTTCCCCCAGGGCGAATACCTGCTGCTGTTCGATCCGCTCGACGGCTCCAGCAACATCGATGTGAACGTCAGCATCGGCACCATCTTCTCGGTGCTCAAGCGCGACGACTCCGGCCGCCCCGTCACCGAAGCCGATTTTCTGCAACCCGGTCGCCAGCAAGCGGCTGCCGGCTACTGCGTGTACGGGCCTCAGACCACACTGGTGCTCACGGTCGGCGACGGCGTGGCCATGTTCACGCTCGACCGCGAGCAGGGCTCCTGGGTCCTCACGCAAGACGGCGTGCAGATTCCTGAGGACACCCAGGAATTCGCGGTCAACATGAGCAACATGCGCCATTGGGCACCACCGATGCGCCGCTACATCGATGAGTGCCTGGCCGGTACCGACGGCGTGCGCGGCAAGAACTTCAACATGCGCTGGATCGCCAGCATGGTGGCCGACGTGCACCGCATCCTGACCCGCGGCGGCGTGTTCATCTACCCCTGGGACCAGCGCGAACCCGGCAAGGCCGGCAAGCTGCGGCTGATGTACGAGGCCAACCCGATGGGCTTCCTGATCGAGCAAGCCGGCGGCGCCGCCACCAACGGCCTGCAGCCCATCCTCGACATTGCGCCTGACACGCTGCACCAGCGTGTGAGCGTGATGCTCGGCTCGAAGAACGAAGTCGAGCGCGTGACGCGCTACCACCAAGAGGCCGTTTGAAGGCTTTTCCCTGAAAGCGCCCCCGCTATACTCGCTGGCTGCGCCGGTGTAGCTCAGTTGGTAGAGCAGCTCATTCGTAATGAGAAGGTCGAGGGTTCGATTCCTTTCTCCGGCACCAGTCGAATCAAACGCCAAGCCCCGTTCACGAGACGGGGCTTTTTGTTTCTGGCGTGCACTATCCTCAAGCTTTTGCGGCGCGCGGTTTGGGCTGCGTGGCAATTCTGGAGTCACTCATCCCATGCGCTCTACCGACACCGACGAGCCCGTATCGGGGCACAGGCTGCCGCTTCTGTACAACATGGTCTACTGCAGCCGCGCTGCTGTGGGCATCGATGATGCCGATGTGAACCGCATCGTTGAGTCGGCGCGGCGCTGGAACCCGGTGTTCGGCATCACCGGCTTGCTGGTGTTCGGCAGCGGCGTCTTCTTCCAGTGGCTGGAAGGTCCGCGCGAGAACGTGCTGCACCTGATGTCGTTGTTGAAGGCCGATCCACGACACGAAGGCGTGGTGCTTCTGAGCGAAAGCGAAGAAGTGCGCGAGCGCCTGTTCCCCGACTGGGACATGGAGCGGGTCACGCCCGACAGCATTCGCGATGTGCTGGAAGACGCGCTGGACAACGCCGAGGACCCCAAAAACGCCGAGGTGCTGCGCTTGCTGCTGGATCACCTCGATTCCGGCGAGTTGCGCCAGCTGAGCGCCGCCTGAGCGGCTGGCCGGCGAGCCTCAGGCGGCGCCCTCTGGCAACGCCGCGCGCTCGCCGCGTGACATGTCCACCTTCGCCAGCAACAGCAGGCCGCCGACGAAGAACACCGCTGTACAGCCCATCGCCAGGCGCTGGTTGCCGCCGGTCAGCCATGTGATCAGTCCGAAGGTCAACGGTCCGACGACGGCAGAAGCTCGGGTGGCGAAGGTCCACAGAGCGAAGAACTCGCCGCGGCGGTCGGCCGGTGTGAACAGGCCTGCCATCGCGCGGCCGGCCGATTGGCTGGAGCCCATGCACAGGCCGGCAATCAGCGCAGCAATCCAGAACAATCCCGGCCCGGTCGCCAGCACCGCGAGCACCGTCATCACGAGCCAGCCGACCAGCGTGATCGCCAGCGCCAGCCGATGGCCGATGCGGTCCTGCCCGTAGCCGAAGGCAAACGCACCCGCCGCCGCAGCGATGTTGACCACGAAGATCAGCAGCATGGTGTCGGCCTGCTTGAAGCCGAGCGCCTGCTCGGCATACACCGCCGCCAAGGTGATGACCACCGCGATACCGGCCTGGTAGCAAGCGCCGCAAGCCAGCAGCCAGCAGAAGTCGCGGTGGCGACGCGCAGTGCGCCAAGTGTCGGCCAGTCGCGCCAGCGAGGCGCCTATGCCGACGCCCGTCGACGCCTCGCCCACGGTGTTTTGCGGGACCGCCCGCTCACGCAACAGCGCGAAGGTGGCGAGCGACGCCACTGCGTAGACCGTGGCTGTGATGGCCATCGTGACCGGCACGAACGACGTCGCCGGTTCGCCGCGCTGCTGCGCGGCCAGCACATAGACCAGACTCAGCCCGAGGGTCAGCATGCCGCCCAGGTAGCCGAAGCTCCAGCCCCAGCCCGACACCCGGCCCAGCGCTCCGGGTCGTGCCAGTTCGGGCAGGAAGGCAGCGGTCAGTGATTCACCGTACGAGAACGCGACGTTCGACACCACGATGGCCAGCACCGCCAGCCACAGGTCGCCCGGCCCGGCCCCAACCAGCGCGAGCGTTCCGAGCACGCAGGCCACGGTGCAGCCGACCAGCAAGCGCTTCTTGTTGGCGCGCAGGTCGGCGTGGGCGCCGACCGCAGGCAACGTGAGCATCACGATCAGGCTCGAAGCCGCAATCGCCAGCGTCCAGGCCAGCGTGCCCCACGCGGCGCCTTGTGCGACGACGCTGACGAAGTACGCGTTGAACACCGCTGTCAGCACGACGGTGGTGTAGCCCGAGTTGGCGAAGTCGTACATCGCCCAGCCGAACACCTCGCGCTTGCGCACGCCATCGTTGAGCAGGCGCTGGGAGAACAGGTCCACCGATCAGCGGTCGTGATCGCCGGTCGGCGAGAGCGTGGCCAGCACCTTGTCGATGCGCTTGCGGTCGAGGTCCACCACCTCGAAGCGCCAGCCTTCCCACTCGACTTTGTCTGTGGTGTTCGGCAGCCGGCCGAGCAGCAGCATGATCATGCCGGCCAGCGTGTTGTAGCGGCCGCGGCCTTCTTCGGGCAGGTCTTTCAGCTCCAGCCGGTCTTTCAATTCGGGCACCGGAATCAGCCCGTCGAACAGCCAGCTGCCATCGTCTCGCTGCACCGCCCAGGCATCGTCGCTCGGTGTGGTGAATTCGCCGGTGATGGCTTCGAGCACATCGCGCACAGTGATCATGCCCTGCACCTCGCCGTACTCGTCGACCACGAACACCAGCTGCGCGCTCGACGCGCGGAACTGGTCGAGCAACTCCATGCCCGAGAGAGTTTCGGGCACGAACACCGCTGGCTGCAGGCGCTCGGTGATGTCGAGCCCCGCTCCACCGATGGCCTGCTGCAGCAGGCTTTGCGCCGACACCACGCCGACCACATCGTCGAGCCCGCCGCGGCACACCGGGTAGCGCGAATGCTCGTCGGCGGCGATCACCTTCAATACCTCCTCAGCCGGCGCCGCAGCTTCCAGCCAGACGATTTCGCCGCGCGGAATCATCATCGAGCCGACCTGGCGGTCGTCGAGGCGGAACACATTGCGCACCATCTGGTGCTCCTGCGCCTCGATCACGCCGGCGTCCAGCCCCTCTTCCAGGCTAGCGGCGATTTCCTCTTCGGTCACGCTGCGGCTGGGGCCACCGCGGATGCCCATCAGCTTCAAGGTGCCCTCGGTGCAGAACGACAGCAGCATCACGAACGGCCGCGTCGCCATCGACAGCCAGTTCATCGGCTGTGCCACCAGCCGGGCCACCGCTTCCGGGTACATCTGGCCCAGGCGCTTGGGCACCAGTTCGCCGAAGATGATGGTGAGGAAGGTGATGACCACCACCACCATCGCGGTGGCGGTGATCTCGGCCGCCTGATCGTGCATGGCGAAGGTGTGCTCGAGCCACAGCGCGAACGGCGCCGAGAACGCGGCATCGCCAACGATGCCGTTGAGCACGCCGATCGAGGTGATGCCGATCTGCACGGTCGACAGGAACTTGGTCGGGTCGTCGTGCAGCTCCATCGCGGCCTGCGCGCCTGCATCGCCGGTTTCCACCATCACCTGTAGTCGCGCCTTGCGGCTGGCCGTGAGCGCCATCTCCGACATCGCGAACAGCGCGTTCAACACGATCAAGAAAGTCAGTAAGGCAACGTCCATGCGGGGCGTAAGTGGGGCGGATGAGGCCAGCGTAGCAGAATCGTTCGATGGTCTACCTGATTGGCGATGTGCAAGGCTGCTGCAGCGCACTGCAACGGCTGCTCGACACCCTGGCTTTTTCGCCCTCGCGCGACCACGTGGTGATGCTGGGCGACCTGGTCAACCGCGGCCCCGACAGCCTGGGTACGCTGCGTCTGCTGCGCGGGTTGGGCGATGCCGCCACCTGCCTGCTCGGCAACCACGACCTGCACTTTCTGGCCGCCGCCCACGGCATCCGCAAGACGCACCGCAGCGACACGCTCGACGGCCTGCTGGACGCGCCCGACCGCGAAGCCTGGGTCGACTGGGTGCGCCAGCGCCGCATGGCACTGCATGACCATGGCTGGCTGATGGTGCATGCGGGCGTGCCACCCCAGTGGACGCTGGCCACCACGCTGAAGCTCGCCGCCGAGGTCGAACAGCAGTTGCGTGGCCCCGACCTGAATGCCTTCCTGGCCGTGATGTACGGCAACCAGCCCGATCGCTGGCGCGATGCACTGCAAGGCGCCGACCGCCTGCGCTTCGCCATCAACGCACTCACCCGAACCCGCTTCGTGGCCGCCGACGGCACGCTCGATTTCGCCACCAAGGAAGGCGCCGGCAAGGCCCCGGCCGGCCTGCTGCCGTGGTTCGAGCACCCGCAACGCCAGACGCAGGGCGTGCCGATGGCCTTCGGCCATTGGTCCACGCTGGGTTTGATCCAGCGGCCCGATCTTCTGGCACTTGATACCGGCTGCATCTGGGGCGGCAAACTGAGTGCCGCGCGCATCGCGCCCGACGGCAGCAGCGAGATCATCCAGATCGATTGCGAACAGGCTCAGCGGCCGGGTTGATCGCCCACCTCGCCCCTTCCACCTTCACCAGCCATGAACCTGCAAAGAACCCTCGCCGCGCTCGCCCTGTGCTTTTGCGCCTTTGCCACCGCAAGCGTCCGCGCTGCCGAAGCCTCGGGCATCAAGGTCGATGTGCTCATGCAATCGACCAGCTCGTGGGACGGCGTGCCGTATGCGCCCTACCCCGCCGGCCAGCCCGAGCTGACGATGCTGAAGATCACCATCGCGCCGCACACCACCTTGCCGTGGCACACCCACCCCATGCCCAACGCGGCCTATGTGCTGTCGGGCGAGCTGATGGTGGAAAAGGCCGAAGGCGGGCTGAAGCGTCAACTGGTGGCAGGCGACGTGCTGCCCGAGACGGTCAACTCGACGCACCGCGGCTACACCGGCGAGCAGCCCGTGGTGCTGCTGGTGTTCTACGCCGGTGCCCAGCGCGTGCCGCTGTCGCGACCGGCTGAATGACGGCGCCGGGGCGTCGGCCGACTTGCCAACCCCCACCGATACAATTCGCGGCGTCTGGAAGCGTGGCCGAGCGGTTTAAGGCTGCAGTCTTGAAAACTGCCGTGGGGGTAACCCCACCGTGAGTTCGAATCTCACCGCTTCCGCCATTTCACCTGTGGCCGACGAGCGGTGTGCCGACATTGCCAATGTCAATGCAAACACGCTAACCCTTGAACTTCATCAACAGATTCAGCACCTTGGTGGCAAGCCCGCCATAGGGCGGCTGGAACAACATCTGGATGGCCGAGAACGGGCCCTGATAGAACACCGGGCGCAGTTTCGAGAAGGTGACGAATCCTTCGTAGCCATGGTAGTGGCCCATGCCGCTGCCACCCACGCCGCCGAACGGCAGGTCGTGCTGGCCCACATGCAGCAGGCCTTCGTTGACCGAGACGCCTCCCGACATCACGCGCGTGATGTACAAATCCTGCAGCGCGCGGTCGTGGGTGAAAGGGTAGATCGCGAGCGGCCGATCGTGCGCGTTGACGTAGCCCACCACCTCGTCGGCGGTGCGGTAGGTCTTGATCGGCAGGATCGGGCCGAAGATCTCTCGCTGCATCACCAGCATGTCGTCGGTCACGTCGAGCACCAGATGCGGCGCGAACTTGCGCGGCGCAGCACCGCTCTGGTGGTTGGGCGCCAGGTTGACCAACGTCGCGCCCTTGGCGCGCGCATCGTCGAGCATGCCCTGCAGGCGCTGGTGCGACCGCTCGTCGATGATCGAGGTGTAGTCGTTGCCGTTCAGATCGGGGTAGCGCTGGGCCACCAGGCGCTTGGCATGCGCGGTGAACTCAGCCGTGCGGCCCTCGGGCAGGAACAGGTAGTCGACGCTGGTGCAGATCTGCCCGGCGTTCAGCAGCTTCAGCCACAGTACCCGCTCGGCCGCCGTCTTGATCGGGAAGTCGGGGCCGACGATGGCCGGCGACTTGCCACCGAGTTCGAGCGTCACCGGCGTCAGGTTGCGCGCGGCAGAGGCCATCACCGCGCGGCCGGTCTGGCCCGAGCCGGTGAACATCAGGTGGTCGAAGGGCAGCGCGCTGAAGGCCGGGCCTCGGCTGCCGCCGTCCTCGAAGAACATCAGCTTGTCGGCGGGGAAGTACCGCGGGCTCAGTGACACCAGCAGCCTGGCCAGATGGGCCGAGTTCTCCGACATCTTGACCATCGCCCGGTTACCGGCCGCAAAGATGGCGGTCAGCGGCGCGAACGACAGATTGAGCGGGAAGTTCCACGGCACGATGACGCCCACCACGCCCAGCGGCTGCGGAATCAGCCGGTTCCTCGCCAGCGGGAACGTCATCTGGTCGACATGCCGCCGCATCGGCTTCATCCAGCGCTTGAGCTTCTTGCCTGTGTCACGGATGCCCTCGAGCACGACGAAGACCTCGGTGAACAGCGTCTCGAACTGCGAGCGGTTGCCGTAGTCGCGGTTGATCGCCTCGACGATCGCGGCCTGGTTCTCCTTCAGCAGACGCGCCAGCGAGTTCAGGTCGGCCAGGCGCTGCGCGTGGCTGGGGCTGGGGTCGGCCAGGTAGGCGGCACGCTGCAGCGCCAGAGCCTGTTCGAATTCAGGGGGGATCATGACCTCGGACAGGTCGGACAGATGCATGGTGCGGGCTCCGGTCGACTGGAGCGGTCAGCAAGAGGCCGACGGCTGCGCATGATTCTGGGGCCGAAACCCGCGATGCAGTGGGCGGCAGGCTCAGCGCATCCAGCGTCCTGCAGCGTCCAGCAGCCCCTGACGCACCTGCTGCTGGCGCGCCGGGTCGGTTTCGCCGCACGCGAGGCGACACATCCAGTCGGTGGGCGACTCGAAGTCGCAGTGCGACGCGCCCGCGATCAGCTCGTCGCGCCACAGCGTCGGCAGCGCACTGCCCCAGGGTGCTGCCACGGCTTCGGCGTTGCAGCGTGACGGCGGCGCGCGCAGCAGCAGCGCCTCGGTACGCAGCCGACCGGCCGCCGACAGGCCCAACCTCTCAGACTCACCAGACATCGTCCGGTCGAACGGGTCGAGGCCGACGAATCCGACCACGCCTGGCGTGTCCGCTGCCAGCAAGCTGGACAAACCTCCGGCGGAAAAGCCCACGAGCATGACCCTCTCCACGGGGGCGCCGAAGGTCCCGCCAGCACGCAGCAAGCCCACCAGCGCGGCGAGAGCCCGGGCGTTGCAGCGGAAGTCGAAGGTACAGGGCAGGTCCGGCGTCAGCGCCAGCACGCCGACATCGGCCAGCGCCTGCGCATGGCCCGCCAGCGTGCCCCGGCTGCGCGTGAAGCCGTGGGAGAGGATGGCAGCCCCGCGCGGCAGGCCGGCGGCCGGGTACACGTCCAGCGTCACGCGGTGGCCGTCGAGCGCATGCACCTGCGTCTGCACAGCCTGCGGCGCTGCAGGCCCCGTGGCGGCCGCCATCGTGACCATGGCCGCACCCAGCAGCGCGGTGCAAGCCTGGCGGGCGTGGCGAATCAGCGTTTCCATTCGCGCATTGTCGGCCGCTGCGTGCTGGCGGACGACCCGCGCCCAGGGGTCACCGAGCTGGCGCACCTTGGCGCGATGCTGCACCCGGCCCAGCGGGTTAACCCCCCCCTTAACCGAGGGGTCGTTTGGCCGGGCCAGAGCAGTTAGCGTCACGGGACTGACATCCGCAGACCCTAGATTCATTGGTTGTTTTTCACCCACTTTTCACAGGCGTTTTTCCAATGAAGTTTCACCTTTCGATGATTGCCAGTGCCGTCCTGGCTGCTACTCCGCTCCTCGCCGTGGCAGGGCCACTGGACAGCTCTTCCCTGCTTTGGACGCAGCGGCATGGCGCTCAGGGCGCGTTGGTTGCGGCACCGACGGGCTTTCTATCCGAGATCGTCACCTTCGACAGCGCGAGCAAGACGCTCTGGGTGGCAGGCGTGAAAGGCGTGGATGTGCTGGACGCGCTGACAGGCACGCGGCTGCAGTTCATTGACACAACTGCCTATGGCTCGATCAACAGCGTGGCCATCCATGGTGGCATTGCAGCCTTTGCTATGGAGGCCGATGACCGCAAGATGCCGGGCAAGGTGGTGCTCTTCAACACCAGCACGCGCTTGCTGGCCAGTGGCACCAACGTGATCACGGTCGGTTCTTTGCCCGACATGCTGACCTTTACCCCCGACGGCACCAAGCTGCTGGTTGCGAACGAGGGCACGCCGAATTGGATCAACGGCGGTGTCAATGACTACGGTATCCGCATCGGTAGCACCACGCCGCGCAACTACGGCTACGCCACGCCAGCCGAGCAGGCGGCCAAGGACCCGGTCGGCAGCGTCAGCATCATCGACATGAGCACCCGCACCGTGGTGGCCACACCCGGCTTCAACGGCGTGGCGGTGAGCGGCAGCAACGTCCGCACCAACACGGGCATGGACTTCGAGCCCGAGTACATCACCGTCAACGCCGCTGGCACCCAGGCCTACGTGGGCCTGCAGGAAGCTAATGCCATGGGTGTGCTGGACCTCAACACCAACCAGTTCACCAAGGTCGTCGGCCTGGGCGCCAAGGACTTCTCGCTGGCCGGCAACGCGATCGACACCAACAACAACGGCACAGTCAGCTTCGTGACCGTCGCGGCCAAGGGCCTGTACATGCCCGATGGCATGGCAACCTTCCAGTCTGGCGGCAAGACCCTTGTGGTGATGGCCAACGAGGGCGACTTCCGCGAGGACGATGCCGACCGCTCGGCCGCCAGCAGCGTGTCGAGCACCCTCTATCCCGCCAACAGCGTGCTGGGCAATCTTCGTGTCTCGAATACGGACTCGTCGGCCAACAATCTGTTCGCAGCCGGCGCCCGCTCCTTCTCGATCCGCGAGACCGATGGCACCATCGTCTACGACAGCGGCAACATCCTCGACGTGGAAGCCAACAAGCTGGGCCTTTACGACGACGCCCGCAGCCGCGACAAGGGCGTTGAGCCCGAAGGCGTGGAACTGATGGAGATCGACGGCAAGACCTTCGCCTTCATCGGGCTGGAGCGCACGACCAAGGGCGCCGTGGCCGTGTTCGACATCACTGATCCGGCCAATGCCAGCTTCGTCAAGATGCTGACGCTTGACGCAGGCGCCAGTGGCTTTCTGCAGCGACCGGAAGGATTGAAGGGCTTCGCGATGGACGGTACTTTCTATCTGGCAGTGGCCAGCGAAGGTGCCGACGGTTTGAACCCGGGGACGGCCCTGTTCAGCCTGGCCCCCGTGCCTGAACCTAGCACCTACGCTCTGATGCTGGCCGGCCTGCTGGGCGTGGCCTCGATTGCGCGGCGACGCCGCGGCTGAAGGCAGACGCTGGCGCGCCGGTTCGGCGCGCCAGCATTTCCAGCAGCAGCGCGACACGCACCAGCACTGCGCTGCGTGTCGCGCTGACGGGCACGCTGCCATTCGCTGCGTGGCAGACGACCGCCAGGCGGTCGAGCAGGAACTCAGCCCTCTCCAGAACCACCTCACACGCGTCGCGTTCCGTGTTCGGGATGGCCCGCAATGCATGACACTCGCGGTTTCGCAGATCGAACCGTGACCATGCAAAAAGCCTTCGGCTTCCTGGCTCTGATGTCACTGCTGTGGCTGATGCTGCTGTGGTCGCCCATCGCCCACGCCGAAACCCTGCGCTGCAACGGCCGCGCGACCGAGATAGGTGACTCTCGCCTGACGGTGCTGACGAACTGCGGCGAGCCGAAGCTGAAGGATTCGTTCTGCGCACCGGTGTACGTGGCGCCCGCGCTGCAGCCGCTGCCAGCACCGGTTGCCGGACTGGTAGCGCCCTGCCTGCAGGTCGATGAATGGCAGTACGACCGGGGCCCTGGCAACCTCACGGCCACGGTGCGATTCCAGTACGGCCGGGTGCAGTCGATCAGCTACAGCCAGCCGCCCTCCTGAGCAGCCGGTGCGTCAGCTCAAGCGGGTGCGATGTCGAGCAATCTGCGCACGCACCTGGGCCGGCGCGGTGCCGCCCAGCACGTTGCGGGCATTCAGCGAGCCGCGCAGCGTGAGCACCTCGAACACGCCGTCGGTGATGCTGGCGTGGAAGCCTTGCAGCGTGGACAGCGGCAGCGCGCTCAGGTCCACGCCCTGGCCGATCGCGTGCTTGACGGCATGGGCCACGGCCTCGTGCGCATCGCGGAAGGGCAGGCCCTTCTTGACCAGGTAATCGGCCAGGTCGGTGGCGGTGGCGTAGCCCTTCAGCGCGGCGCGCTCCATCGCCTCGGGCTTGACGATGATGCCGGCCACCATCTCGGCCATGATGCGCAGCGTGTCGCGCACCGTGTCGACGGTGTCGAACAGCGGCTCCTTGTCTTCCTGGTTGTCCTTGTTGTAGGCCAGCGGCTGGCCCTTCATCAGCGTGATCAGGCCCATCAGGTGGCCGACCACGCGGCCGCTCTTGCCGCGCGCCAGCTCGGCCACATCGGGGTTGCGCTTCTGCGGCATGATCGATGAGCCGGTGCAGTAGCGGTCGGCCAGGTCAATGAAGCCGAAGTTCTGGCTCATCCATAGGACCAGCTCTTCGGCCAGGCGCGAGATGTGCACCATCGTGATCGATGCGAAGGCCGTGAATTCGAGCGCGAAGTCGCGGTCGCTGACGGCGTCGAGGCTGTTCTGGCACACGCCATCGAAGCCCAGCGTGCGCGCCACGCGTTCACGGTCCAGCGGGTAGCTGGTGCCCGCCAGCGCGGCAGCTCCGAGCGGCAATTGATTGACGCGTTTGCGCACATCGGCCAGGCGATCGGCGTCGCGGGCGAACATTTCCACATAGGCCAGCAGGTGGTGCGCGAAGCTCACCGGCTGAGCCACCTGCATGTGGGTGAAGCCGGGCAGGATGGTGTCGATGTTCTTCTCGGCCACGTCGACCAGCGCGGTCTGCATCGCCGTCAGCAGCGGCAGCAAAGTGTCGATCTCGCCACGCAGCCACAGCCGCACGTCTGTGGCCACCTGGTCGTTGCGCGAGCGGCCGGTGTGCAGCCGCTTGCCGGCATCGCCGACCAGCTGCGTGAGGCGTGCCTCGATGTTCAGGTGCACGTCTTCGAGGTCAAGCTTCCATTCGAAGCGGCCGGCCTCGATGTCGGCGGTGATCTGAGCCATGCCGCGCTCGATGCTGGCGCGGTCTTCGGCGCTGATGATGCCCTGGTGGCAGAGCATCTCGGCGTGGGCCAGCGAGCCGGAGATGTCGGCGCGCCAGAGGCGCTGGTCGAAAGAAACGCTGGCGGTGTAGCGCTTGACCAGCTCGCTCATAGGCTCGGAAAAAAGCGCCGACCAGGCTTCGGATTTGTTGTCGAGTGGGTTGATCGCCATGGGCTCGCGGCGAACGGCGGTGCGCGTCGTCGCCGGTGTGGTGGAGGGTTTGTAGACAATGCGCCGGAGCGACGCCGATTCTATCGATGAGCCCCCTGCCCCCTGACGACCCCGCCTCGACCTTTCTGTCGGGCTTCGGCACCTTGCCGAGGCCGGATGACGCGGTGGCGCGCCCGGCGGCGATGTTCGATGTATGCCATGCCGGCGTGGTGCTGCGCGCCATGCTGTTCGCCCATGCGGTGCTGGCGATCGGCGTGCTGTTCGCGGCACCGACGTTCGATGCCTGGGTGCTGAGCTTCGCGCTCGGTACCGGCATCGTGACGCCGTCCCTGCTGGCCTGGCTGATCGCGGCGTGTGCCTTGAAGGCGCCGCTGGCGCGGCTGTCGGTCGTGCCTCAGGCGGTCGTGATCGGGACGCTGGGCGCAGTGTGTTCCATGGGCGGTTGGCAGCTGTCCGCGCAGTTCGGCTTGGGCGAGTTGGACCACATCGGACCGCTGGGCCCGGTGCTGGCGGGCACGGTCCTGGCGCTTCTGATCCTGCAATGGCTGCGCATGCGGGCGCTGGCGCGCACGCCGGCTGACACTGCGGCCAAGCTGGCCGAGCTGCAATCACGCATCCGGCCGCACTTCCTGTTCAACACGCTGAACTCGGCACTGGCGCTGGTGCGCCACGATCCGCAGCGTGCGGAATCCGTCCTGGAAGACCTGGCCGAACTGTTCCGCGTTGCGCTGACCGAGGTCGGCGAGTCGGTGTCGCTGAATGAAGAGGTCGAGCTGGCGCAGCGCTACCTGGCGATCGAGCAGATCCGGTTTGGCGAGAGGCTGGCCGTGACCTGGGAGCTCGACCCCGCGGCTGGCGCAGCCCGCGTGCCGCCACTGGTGCTGCAGCCGCTGGTCGAGAACGCCGTGCGGCACGGCATCGAGACGGCCGACGACGGCGGCACGATCCGTGTGCGAACCCGGGTCAAGGGCGGCCGTGCGGTGATATCGATAGCCAACAGCGTGCACCCGACCGCCTCGCGCCCCGGGCTGGGCATGGCGCTGAGGAATGTGCAGGAGCGACTGCGGTTGATGCACGATGTCAACGCGCAGTTCGAGAGCCGGCGCGATGCCGACAGTTACCGCGTGCAGATCGTGGTGCCGCTGTAAACACGACTCCATCCACCGACAGGGAACTGCGCGTGCTGCTGGTCGACGACGAGGCACTGGCGCGGCTGCGGCTGCGCACGCTGATCGATGACTGCACCGCGCCACGCGCCACGGTTGTCGGAGAGGCAGCCAGTGCGGCACAGGCGCTGGAGTGGCTGCAGGCGCAGCGCGCTGGCAGCGCGGGCGCAGACCGCGCCTGCGATCTGGTGCTGCTGGACATCCAGATGCCTGGTCGCGACGGCACCCAGCTGGCCGAGGCGTTGCAAGCGCTGCCCCTGCCGCCAGCGGTGGTCTTCGTGACAGCGCATGCCGGCCATGCGTTGAAGGCCTTCGATCTGGACGCGGTGGACTACCTGACCAAGCCGGTGCGCCGAGAGCGGCTGCAAATGGCCTTGCAACGCGTCGCGGGGCGGCTTGCGCCATTGGCCGCAGCGGCCGAGCCGACGGTGCAGGCCGACCCGGTGCTGGTGGTGAGCGAGCGCGGCCGCGTGGTGCGCGTACCGCTGGCCGAGGTGCTGTACCTGAAGGCCGAGCTGAAGTACGTGACGCTTCGCACCGCCGCCCATACGCACGTGCTCGACGACGCGCTGAGCGACCTGGAACAACGGCTGGGCCCGCGCTTTTTGCGTGTGCACCGCAACGCGCTGGTCGCCCGCTCGGCCATCAGCGCACTCCAACGCCGCACGCTGGCCGACAAGGGCAGCGACGGCGACGATGCAGAGGAAGGCAGCACCAGCGAATGCTGGGCGGTGAAGGTGGCGCCCGTGGGTGAATGGCTGGCGGTGTCACGCCGCCAGGCCGGTGCGGTGCGCGAAGCGCTTGCCGCCAGCGGCTTGTAGCCCGACGTCGGTCGAGTTTCAGAGGCGCGCGTGCCGTCGAAAACGAAGTCTGTAGACGGCTTCGGCGCGAAGCATTCGCCATGCAGGCTGGCTCGTCGTGCTACGCTTTTGCCCATGAAAGCGCAGACCGTGGAAGAGCTGATCGATCTGAGCCCGGCTGAGAAGCGCGAGCTGGGTGAAGCCCTGATCGCCAGCGCCGAATCCGAGTCGTCGGCCCCCACCGTGACAGATGCCCAGCGCGCCGAATTGCGAGCTCGACTTGCGCACCACCGCGCCAATCCGAACGAGCCCGGCGTCACATTCCAGGAACTCAAGGCAAGGCTGCTGGCCTCAGCCGCATGAGCTTCACGCTCATCTTCAAGCCGCTGGCCGAAGCGGAAGTTGCGGATGCGTTCGCGTGGTACTCACAGCCCGACATCGGGATGGGCAGCGAATTCCTCGATGAGCTCGGCCGTATCGAGCGCTTCATACGCTTCAACCCATTGCTCTATCCCCGCGTCGAAGACGACATCCGTCGCGCCAGCCTGCGGCGATTTCCGTACTCGCTTTTCTACTTGATCGGCGAGAACCAAGTGCAAGTGCTGTCGTGCTTCCACCAGCATCGCGACCCGACAGACAGAGCGCACCTTCTCGGCAAGTGAGGATGCGTCTGGCCGGCCTTAGCGCCGGCTGAATGCGCTTCACGCTCAACTGCAATCACCCCAACCATCGCATCAGCCGGTGTTGCGCAGCCCTGCTGCCACGCCGTTGATCGAGATGTGGATGCCGCGCTGCATCCGCTCGTTGCCGGGGTCGCCTTCGCGGCGCTGGCGGTGCCGGCGCATCAGCTCGACCTGCAGGTGGTTCAGCGGATCGAGGTAGGGGAAACGGTGCTGGATCGAGCGCGCCAGCGAGGGGTTGGATGCCAGACGGTCCTTGTGTCCGGTGATCAGTGTGAGCGCGTTGTTGGTCAGCGCCCACTCTGCCTGGATCAATCCAAAGATGCGCTTGCCGAGCTTCTTGTCTTCGACCAACTCGACGTAGCGCGCGGCGATGTTCAGGTCGCTTTTCGCGATCACCATGTCGAGGTTGGACAGCAGCGTCTGGAAGAACGGCCACTGCTTGTGCATGCGCTGCAACAGCGCCAGGCGCTCGGCGCGGGTGGCGGCATCGCGCGTCAGGAAGCTGTCGATCGCCGAGCCAAAGCCACACCAACCCGGCAGCGCCACGCGGCACTGTCCCCAGCTGAAGCCCCACGGGATCGCGCGCAGGTCTTCGATGGCGTTGGTCGCCTTGCGCGCAGCCGGGCGCGAGCCGATGTTCAGGCCGGCGATCTCGCGGATCGGTGTGGCGCTGAAGAAGTACTCGGTGAAGCCGGGGGTTTCGTAGACCAGCTTGCGGTAGGCGGCATAGCTGGCGTCGCTGATGGCCGCGGCGGCGTCGAGGAAGCTCTTCGGAGCGCCCATGCGGCCGGCCTTCTTGCCCCCGGTGGTGGATGGCAGCAAGGTGGCTTCCAGTGTGGCGGCGACCAGCGTCTCGAGGTTGCGACGGCCGATCTCTGGGTGGGCGTATTTCGACGCGATCACCTCGCCCTGTTCGGTCAGGCGGATCTGTCCGTTCACCGTGCCGGGCGGCTGCGCCAGGATGGCCTGGTAGCTCGGGCCGCCGCCACGGCCCACCGTGCCACCACGGCCGTGGAACAGCCGCAGCGTGATGCCGTGTTCGCGGCCCAGCGCATCGAACAGTTCCACCAGCGCGATCTCGGCGCGGTAGAGCTCCCAGTTGCTGGTGAAGCTGCCGCCGTCCTTGTTGCTGTCGCTGTAGCCGAGCATGATGTCCTGCTCAGCCAGGTCGCCCACCTTGGACCGCTTGACCAGCTCGGTGATGCCGGGCAGCGCGTAGAAGGTCCGCATGATGGGCTCGGCGTTGCGCAGGTCGCCGATGGTCTCGAACAGTGGCACGACGATGAGGTCGGCCACGGCCAAATCATCGAGCGTGCCGCGCATCAGGCCGGTTTCCTTCATCAGCAGCAGCACCTCGAGCAGGTCGCTGGCCTCCTCGGTGTGGGAGATGATGCAGTGGCGCAGCGCGTCGGGGCCGTAGCGCCGGCGCATCTCCAGGGCGGCCTCGAAGATTGCCAACTCACTCGCGGCAAGGTCGCTGTACGACGCGGCACGCACCCGCAGTGGCCGGGCGTCGTTGAGCAGCTGCAGCAGCAGCGCGCGGCGGGAGGCTTCGTCCAGCGCCGAGTAGTCGGCCTCGATCTTCGCGACGCGCATCAGCTCGGCCAGCACCGCCTCATGCTTGTCAGAGCTCTGGCGCAGATCGACCGTCGCGAGGTGAAAGCCGAACACCTGCACCGCACGCATCAGTGGCCGCAGCCGCGGCGCGGCCAGCGCCTGCGCGTGGTGCGCGTTCAGCGAACTCTCGATGACCTGCAGATCGGCCAGGAAGTCTTGCGCCGACAGGTACGGGTTCTGCGGCGGCACCGCATGGCGCAAAGCCTCGGTGCCGGTCAGCTCGTGCAGGGTGGCGGCCAGCCGCGCATACAGGCCGACCAGCACGCGGCGGTAGGGCTCGTCCTCGCGGTGCGGGTTGTGGTCGGGAGAAGCCTCAGCCAGCGCGCGCATGGCCGGCGCGATCGGTGCCAGCGTGGCCGAGATCGACAGCTCACCGCCGAGCTGGTGCACTTCGGTCAGGTAGAAGCGCAGCACCGTCTCGCTTTGCCGCGCCAGTGCGGTCTGCAAGGTGGCGGCGGTGACGAAGGGGTTGCCGTCGCGGTCGCCACCGATCCAGTTGCCCATGCGGAAGAAGCTGGCGATCGGATGGCCGGGCAGTGCGGCTTCGATGTCGCGGTACATGCGCGGAATCTGCCGCAGGAAGGTCGACTGGTAGTAGCTCAGCGCGTTCTCGATCTCGTCGGCCACCGTCAGCTTGGTGTTGCGCAGCATGCGCGTTTGCCAGAGCTGGGTGACGCGGGCGCGGATCAGGGCCTCGTTGTCGGCCCGCTCGCGCTCGATGCGCAGGTGGTCGCGCTGCTCGACCAGCTCGGCGATGGCACGCTCGGCGTCGAGGACGCTCTTGCGCTGCACCTCGGTCGGGTGCGCAGTGAGCACTGGTGAGATGTAGGCATGTTCCAGCGTGCGCACGATGTCGGCAGCGCGGATGTCGGCGGCGGCCAGCCGCTCGAAGGTCAGCGCCAGCGAGCCCTGTTGCAAGTCGCCCTGCAGCGCCTGCGCATCGCGCAGCCTGACCTGATGCCGGTCTTCGGCGATGTTGGCCAGGTGCGAGAAGTAGCTGAACGCCCGGATCACGCTGACGGTCTGGTCGCCCGACAGGTTCTTCAACAGACGATCCAGCGCACGCCCGGCTTGCGCGTCGCGCTTCAATCGATAGCTGACCGACAGCTGCCGGACCCGCTCTACCAGCTCGAACGCCTCCTTGCCTTCCTGCTCGCGAATCACATCACCGAGGATGCGGCCGAGCAGGCGGATGTCCTCGACCAGCGGACGATTCTTGTCGGCAGCAGCGGCGTGGGGCTTTTTCGTGGGCATGTTGGGGTGGGGTTCGTTGCGGGCTCACACGCAAGGTTGCAAGACTCGCGCCTGCTAGCATTCCCGCATGAGCTCACACATCATCATCGCCACCCGGGAAAGTCGCCTCGCGCTGTGGCAAGCCGAATACGTCCGCGATCTGTTGAAAAGCTGCTTCGGCCTGAGTGTCGAGTTGCTCGGCATGACCACGCGGGGCGACGAGATTCTGGACCGCACCCTGTCGAAGGTCGGTGGCAAGGGCCTGTTCGTCAAGGAGCTTGAAACCGCGCTTGAAGAGGGCCGCGCGCAACTGGCAGTGCATTCACTCAAGGATGTGCCGATGGATCTGCCTGATGGCTTCGAGCTGGCGGCCGTGCTGGAGCGAGAAGACCCGCGCGATGCCTTCGTGTCGAACCAATACGGCTCGCTCGCCGATCTGCCGAAAGGTGCAAAGGTCGGCACCTCCAGCCTGCGCCGGGTCGTGCAGTTGCGGGCCCTGCGCCCTGACCTGCTGGTTGAACCGCTGCGTGGCAACCTGGACACCCGGCTGCGCAAGCTCGACGAGGGTCAGTACGACGCGATCGTGCTGGCGGCCGCCGGGCTGAAGCGATTGGGCATGGCCTCGCGCATCCGCAGCGAGTTCGCCACGGATCAGATGCTGCCCTGTGCCGGCCAAGGCGCACTCGGGCTCGAAGTGCGCAGCGATGCGACCGCGCTGCGATCGAAGCTTGCAACGCTGGTGCACGCACCGACCGCCTTGGCGGTGCAGGCCGAACGCGCCGTGTCGCGTGCGCTCGGCGGCAGTTGCAGCATGCCTTTGGCGGCACATGCGGTGTGGATCGACGGTGCGCTCAGTCTGCGTGCTGCGGTGGGTCACCCGGAGAATGTCGAAGCACCACTGTTGCGGGCGTCGGTCAATGCTGTCGTGCAAACCGAAGCCCAGGCTCGCGCGCTGGGCGAGCAGGCGGCCACGGCCTTGCGCGAGGCCGGTGCGGCGGCCTACCTGAGTGCGGTGGGCAGCGCCTGAACCCGCGCGTCGCGGCGGCAGACAGTCCGCTCCCACGGCGCGGCATGTCCGCCTGAAGGATCGGTCCCATGCGTGTCATCGTCACCCGCCCGGCCTCGCAGGCGTCGCCTTGGGTGCAGTCCCTGGAGCAGCACGGTCTCACGGCGCAGGCGTTGCCACTGTTGGAGATCGCCCCGGCGCTCGACGCCACTGAAGTGGCCAACGCCTGGCTGCAGCTCGGTGAGGCACAGCTGGTGATGTTCGTCAGCGCCAACGCAGTCGAGCACTTCTTCGCGTTGCGCCCGCCTGGCGCTGCGTGGCCCACCCACACCCAGGCCGGCTCGCCCGGCCCGGGCACGACACGCGCCCTGCTCGATGCCGCCGTGCCGATGTCGCAGATCGTCGAGCCGGCGCCCGACAGCCCGCAGTTCGACTCCGAAACCCTGTGGCAGACCCTGCGCGAGCAGGACTGGCAAGGCAAATCAGTCCAGGTGGTGCGCGGCGACGGCGGGCGCGACTGGCTGGCCGACACCCTGCGTGCACACGGCGCGGACGTCGGCTTCGTGTCGGCTTATCGGCGCGTCCCACCGCGGTGGGACGCGGCAGCTCGGTCCCAGCTCGCTGAGGCACTCGCGCGGCCCGCCGATCACCTGTGGCTCTTCAGCAGTTCCGAATCCATCAAGCATCTGATGGCGCACCTGCGTCAATCGGCCGTGGCGCTGCCCTCAGGCGCCAGGGCGCTGGCCACGCACCCACGCATTGCCGACTGCGCACAGACAGCCGGTTTCGCGCCCGTGTGGCAGTCGCTGCCCACGGTCGTCGAGGTGGTCGCCTGCATACAATCGATCGCACCTTGAACGACCACCCCGCCGCCGCCGTTTCAGCGGAATCTTCGCTGCCGCCGCCCGTGGCCGATCTGCATTTCACCGAGCTGACGCCGACACATCGCACCGCGCTGGGGTTCGACGTGCGCTGGTTGTATGCGCTGGCTGCCGTGCTGGCGGTGGTGGCTGGCGTCAGCCTGACCCTCGCCTGGAAGACGCAGCAGCGCGTCAAGGCGATCGAGCAGGAGATGGTCAGGCGGCTCGATGAAGGCCGCCTGCAGTCCAGCGAGGCGCAGTTGCTGTCCAAGCAGTCGCAAGACAGCTCGCTGGCCACGGCCGCCAAGGTCGCTCTGCTCGAAGCGCGCGTGGCCGAGGTCTCGATCCAGCGCAGCCAGCTGGAAGACCTGATGCAGTCGCTGTCACGGTCGCGCGACGAAAACATGCTGGTCGATATCGACGCGGGGATTCGCGTCGCGCTGCAGCAGACGGCCATCACAGGGAGCGCCGAGCCCCTGGTCGCGATGCTCAAGCAGGCCGACGAGCGACTGCTGCGCTCTGGGCAGCCACGACTCGAAGGTGTCAGGCGCTCGATTTCGCGCGACCTCGACCGCGTGAAGGCCGTCGGCCTGACCGACATCCCGTCGCTGACGATCAAGCTCGACGAGGCAGCGCGAATGGTCGACGAATTGCCGCTGCTCGCGAACGCGCTGCCGCGGTCGGTGGTGGGCAAAGTCAAGCCGCCAGTGCCACCAACGGCGGCCAGCGTGCCGGGCGGCGCCGCGTCGGCCCCGTCAGCGCCGTGGTGGCAGACCTGGAACGGCGGCTGGTCCGCGGTCACAGAGCGCATGTGGAGCGAAGCCAAGTCCCTGATCCGTGTGACCCGCATCGACCACCCCGAGGCGATGCTGCTGGCACCGGACAACGCGTTCTTCGTGCGCGAGAACCTGAAGCTGCGGCTGCTGAACGCCCGCCTGGCGCTGCTCAGCCGCCAGTTCGAGACCACACAGAGCGATCTGCAGCTGGCGCAGAACGCGCTTGACCGCTACTTCGACCGCAGTACCCGCAGCACCGTCCTGCTCTCTCAGCTGCTAAGCCAGGTGGCCGCGCAGTCGCGAGAAGTCAATGTGCCCAAGCCCGACGACACGCTCGCCGCCGTGGCCGCCGCGGCGGCCGGTCGCTGATCACCACCACGGGCTGCAGCGGCGATGCGCTCGGTGATCTGGTTCGTGCTGTTGTTCGGCGCTGCGGTGGTGGCGGCATCGACGCTGGGAGCCAACGACGGGCTGGTCAGCGTCTACGCAGGCACCTGGCGATTCGACGTGTCGCTGAACCTCTTCCTGCTGGTGCTGGTCGTTGGGTGCTTCGCGATGGTCTCGCTGATCCATGCGGCCAACAGACTGATCGGTCTGCCCGAACGCGCCCGTCTGTGGCGCGTCGCGCGGCGCGAGCGCACCGCACAAGCCGCCTTGCGCGAATCGTTGGCGCAGTATTTCGCCGGCCGCTACAGCCGCGCGAAGTCGGCCGCGCAACATGCGCTGGCGATCCAGGAAGACACACCAGAGCTCAAGCGCGACGCTGAATTCAGCGTGCTCGGCCTGCTGCTGGCCGCCGGCAGCGCGCACCGGCTGCAAGACCGCAAGCAACGTGACGAGCACCTGACACGCGCATTCGAACTGGCGCAAGGACACGCTTCTGCGCGGACGGCCGAAGAAGGCGCCCGTCTGATGGCCGCCGAATGGGCGATCGATGATCGCGATGCCCAGCGCAGTCTTCAATTGCTGAGTGACATGCCCCCCGGGGTGGTGCGTCGCACGCAGGCCTTGCGGCTGAAGCTGCAGGCCGCGCGACTCGGACAGCAGCCTCATGAGGCACTGAAAACAGCGCGGCTGCTGGTCAAGCACCAGGGTCTGTCGAAAGCCGCCAGTCAGGGCCTGCTGCGCTCGCTGGCCTTCGAATGCCTGGACACGGCGCACGACATCGATCAGCTGAGGCGCACCTGGCAGTCGCTCGACGTGGTCGATCGCCGCGACAATTTCGTCGCGGCCCGCGCGGCCCTGCGTGCAGCGCAGTTCGGCTCAGCCGACGACGCAAGAAGCTGGCTGCGCCCAGGGTGGGAGCGCATCGAAGACACCAGCGACGACGAGCGCGCAGCGCTGTCATACGCGCTGGTCTGCGGGATCGACGGCATCGGCGCCGACTGGCTGCCGCGGCTCGAATCGGCCCAGTCGGCCTTTCCGCGTGAAGCCGCCGTGGCGCATGCTGTCGGCACCGCGCTGGCCGAGCGGCAGCTCTGGGGCAAAGCACGGCAACTGCTCGAGGTTGCGGCAGCCGATGCCAACCTGCCGATCGCTGCAAAGCGCATGGCCTGGCTGACGCTGGCCCGACTGGCCGAGAAAGAAGGCCAGACAGACCGAGCTGCCAGCAGCTACCGAAACGCAGCAACGCTCTGAGAAAACCGCCTGTGGCCTGCTACACTCGCGGGCGTTGCGGCTGTAGCTCAGCTGGATAGAGTACTTGGCTACGAACCAAGGGGTCGTGGGTTCGATTCCTGCCAGCCGCACCAGTTAAATCAAAGGGTTAGCTCTCACAAGGAGCTAGCCCTTTTTGTTTGGCCCTGTCTCCCTTGCGCGGACGATGTGCTCGGCGCGGGTTTCGGCTTCGTCCAAGGCTGGCCCTTCAGGCTGCGAACATGGCCTGCAAAGTCTGCAAGGTCAAAGCCAGGGTCGGCGCACGCAGCGCGCCCAGCCGCTTGACCAGGCGCGTCCGGTCCAGGGTGCGTATCTGGTCCAGCACGATCAGCCCCTGCTTGCCCTGAAGGGTGAGCGGCACACGGAATGCGGCGGGCCGCGAACCCGTGGTCATTGGCGCGACGATCACCGTGCGCAGGTGCTCATTCATCTCGTCAGGCGACACCACCACGCAAGGCCGGGTCTTCTGGATCTCGCTGCCCACCGTCGGGTCGAGCTGGGCGAGCCAGATTTCACCCGTCTTCATCACCAGACGAGCCCGGCATCACCTTCGTTGGCCACCTCGGGCCAGACCAGCGCGTCGGCACCTTCGGCCGCCAGGCGCTGCGCATCTACACCCCAGCCCTCGCGCGGGTTGCTGCGGATGGCGCGGATCTCGATCACTCCATCACGGACCTGCAGGTCGGCCGTGGATTCCAGCCCCAGCTGGGCCAGGATGGGCTTGGGGATGATCACGCCCTGCGAATTGCCCATTTTGCGTATCGTCACTTCCATGCTTTCAACCTCCCCACCGGACGCACAATGTTATCACTCGGTATTGAGTGCAGGATCGCTGTCATGACCGTAGCAGACAGGCTGAAGAGATGGGCTCAACAAGTCAAGCGCGACGCAGTGACGCTCTGGTTCGCCGGTCAACATCCCGGCACGCCTTGGTACGCAAAGGCACTGGGCGTCTTTGTGGTGGCGTATGCACTCAGTCCGATTGACCTCATCCCGGACTTCATTCCGGTGATTGGCTACCTGGACGACGTGTTGCTGCTGCCGGGCTTGATCTGGTTAGCGGTAAGACTATTGCCATCGGAGGTACTGGCGGACTGCCGCAGCCAGGCAGACGTGTGGATGAAAACGCAGGGCAAGAAGCCAAGCAGCCGAATCGGTGCGGTACTGATCGTGTTGCTCTGGATCGCCATCAGCGTTGCACTCTGGAGTTGGTTTTTTCACCCCTGGCCATAGCAGGCACAGCGCGGTGATTTCGGTCCAGCAGCATCCGAACCGGGGACCGATCACGGCCCGTTCATCAGCAGCCGGTCGTACAGCGACAGATAAGCGTTGACGATGGCGGGCTTGCTGAAGTTCGCCTGCAGGAATTGCCGCCCCGCCTCGCCGAATGCAGCCCGCTGCGAAGGTGTGGCTGCCAGCATGTCCCTGATCCTGCCGGCCAGGGCTTCAGGCGCCTCGATCGGCGACAGCAGCCCGGTGGTGCCATCGTCGATCAGCTCGGTCGCGCCGGGGGTTCGTGTGCTCACCACCGGCAGGCCATGGTTCCACGCTTCGAGAATCACATTGCCCAGGGTTTCCTTGCGCGACGGGCAGATGAACACATCGGCGAGGCTGTAGAAGGCGTCGGGCGGGTCCTGCCAGCCCAGCCAGCGCACACGGCTTTCCAGTTGCAATTGCGCGGTGAGAGCTTTCAGTTCGGCATCCAGCGGGCCGGTGCCGGCAAACAGCAGCACCCAGGGCCGGCCGTTGATCTCTCGGGGCAACAGTGCGGCGGCCTTCAGCAGATCGTCGAAGCCCTTGATGTCGATCAGCCGGCCCAGCGTGAACAGCACCCAGGCGTCTTTGGGAATCGTCCATTCGGCGCGCAAGGCCTCGACCTGCTGCGGCGAAGCCACGACCGGGTCGGGCACGAAATTGCCGATCTGGAACACCCGCTCGGCCGGCAGGCCAGACTTCACCAGGTAATCGCACAAGCCCTTGGTGTTGCCGACCCAGGCATGGGCGTGGCGGTAGTAGCCGTCGATCTTGTAATAGCCGCCGAGCCGGGCGATGTGAACAGCGCGGGTCCTGGCGGGCAGCCGGGTCAGCCGGGTCGCGCGGCCCATGTAGGTCTGCACGATGCAAGGCTCACGCTGCGCGACCAGCGCGCGCAGCCGCCACACCGTCCAGGCGTCGAAGCTGTTGGCAAACGGGAAATGAACCTGGGGCACATCGTCATCGTTCAGCGCCTTCGCCACGGGGCTGCCCATGCGGTTGATCGCGGTCACATCCTGGCCCGCTTCGCGCAGGGCCCGGATCAGTCGCACGTAGAACTGATCCGCCCCGCCGAACTGCCGCCCCCCCAGCACATGGATGGAGGCAGGGTGATCAGGCATAGCGGTCTTTGCGGCGGTTCTTGACGAGCAGTTTCCAGGCGAAGCCGAACAGGTCGTCGCCATAGGCAATCGCCTTGCGCGGAATCTCGTAGCGGTTGGGCGCCGTGTTGGCGGTGCCGCGGCTGCAGGTGAGCGCGGCCTGGTAGCCGGCTTGGGCCACCGCGTCGCGCACGGCGGGGTTGTAGTCGCCATAGGGGTAGGCGAAAAAGTCCACCGCGGCGCCCAGCGACTGCTCCAGCGCGGCCTTGCTGTCGGCGATCTCGCGCATGGCTTCGGTGGCGCCGAGCTGGCTCAGGCGCGGATGGCTGACGGTGTGCGAGCCGATCTCGACCTGGGCCGAGCGCAGTTGCCGCAGTTGCTGTGCCGACATCAGCGGCGAGTCCTGCCCGCCGCTGCTCAGCCAGCGCGCCGGCTGACCGAGCAACCCCGACACAGCGAACAACACCGAGGGGTAGCCGAATTCCGCCATGACCGGCAAGGCATGCTCGGCAAAGTTCTCGTAGCCATCGTCGAAGCTGAGGACGACCGAGCGGCCTGCCAGTGGCTGGCCTTCGAACAGCGCGGCCTGGGCCTCCCGCAGGCTGATGACACGGTAGCCCAAGGTCTTCAACAGCCCCATCTGGGCTCGGAAGCGCCGCACATCGCAAAAGCTGGAGCGGTGTTGCGTGGGCTCGGCAAAACGCCCTACCTGGTGGTACATCAGTACCGAAATGGGCGGAGCAGGGTTGGGCGCGTCCATCAGCTTGCGCCCGCCCTGGGCCGCATGGTCTTCACGGCCCACCCAGCGAACGAGGTCAATCGGCGCGGCCCAGCGGGGGCATCGCCGATGTGGGCGCAGCGCCATCGAGAGCATCCGACGCTCGCTGATCGATTCGCGCACCGGCTGGGCGACGCTCGAGCAGCCAGCCGACGCCGCACAGCGGCACGATCAGCAAGGCCAGGCACAGGAACCGGGTCGCGCTGTCCATCGTCTCGGCATTCCACAGGAAGAAGCCGCAGCCCACCGCAGTGGTCAGGAACAGGCCAATGGCGGCAGCCCTTGCAGCGCCAGTGGCGGGCGGGTCGTAGCGCTTGCGCTGCGGGTCGAACGGCGCATGCGGAAAGCGCTGTGCGACATCGGCCGGCCGCCAGCCAGGTCGCATGACGAAGACCTTCAGCTTGTCCTGCCAGCGCTGTGCATGCCACGCATCGTGCAGCAAGGCGCCGTAGACCTGGATGACCGCACGCACCGGGTTGAAGCTGCGCAAGGGCGTGCGCGTGCCGAACACACAGCGCTCGGTTTCTGCCGCGTAGGTACCAAACAGGCGATCCCACAGCACGAACAAGCCGCCGTAGTTGCGATCGACGTAGCAGTCGTTCACCGAGTGATGCACGCGGTGATTGGACGGCGTGGTGACCACACCGTCGAGCCAGCCCAGCTTGCCCACTTGCTCGGTGTGCGCCCAGATCTGGTAGTACTGGACGAAGAGCAGGCTGAAACCGAAGATGTCTGGTGGCACACCCAGCAAGGCCATGGGCAGATAGAACGGCCAGCCCAGCACCGCGTTCTGGCTTTCCTGACGCAGCGCGGTGCAGATGTTCAGCTCCTCGCTCTGATGATGCACGGTATGGGCGGCCCAGAAGATGGCGATCTCATGGCCGGCCCGGTGCAGCCAGTACTCGCAGAAGTCGAACAGCACCACCGCCACGGCAAAGCCGTACCAGGTGTGCCAGAACGGCGAGTCGAGCTGATACCCCAGCGTCGTGAACACCAGTGCATAGATGCCGATCTGCAGCAGAGGAGTTGAGGCAGCCACCAGCTGGCTGATCAACCCCTGGCTGAGGTTTGCCAGCGTGTCATTGGTGCGGTAGGTCTTGCGCCCCCGCTTGATGCTGACGATCATTTCCAGCACGACGACAAGCGCCAGAAAAGGAATCGTCAGGATGATGGCCTGTTCCATGTCCATGATGTAAATCCGCTAGAAGGTTCTCGAAAATCAAGTCGCGCTAGGCGTCACGAGGCGAGTTCAAGGCAGGCGACACGCAAACACTCGCAGGGCATCGGCAATCGAACCAGGCGGTACCGATGCCCATTCTCCCAGCGCATTGTTGGTGTAGACCACTTCGCCCCAACCTGTGTACTCGGCATGGCGCGTGAATGCCAGATGACGGCTGCGCGCTTCGACACAGTCGTACTCGATCTGCTGCTTCGACGAACGAAATTCTCGCCCATCGGCCATCTTGCGGGCCTCGGTGTAGTTGATCACGCTCCACATCGTGGCGCGGCCGGTGCTGCGGCTGATCTTGGCCGGGTCGGCCAGCACGGTCACCACGCCATCACCCCGCAACCGCACCCAGGCCGCTGATGCTTGGCCGGCTGCGCCGACCAGCAACGCACCCATGACGCAGATGACCCAGCGTCGAATGGGTTTCCGCTCTGCTCGCAGAAACACGCCTCAACCCCTCCTCAAGCCATCGTCACCGGCGTCAACAGGCGATCCAGCGTGCTGCTGAGGCTGTTCACCGTGCGTTCGCGGTGGTGCAGCTTGTCAAGACCGAACAGACCGATGCGGAACGACCGGAAGTCCGGCCCTTCGTCGCACTGCAGTGGCACGCCAGCCGCGATCTGCAGACCCAGACCCAGCCACTTCTTGCCGGACTGCATCTCGGCGTCGTCGGTGTAGCAGACCACCACGCCGGGCGCCTGGAAGCCCGGCGCCGCGACACTCTTGAAACCTCGCTGCGTGAGCATCTCACGCACGGCGTCGCCGAGTTGCTGCTGTTCGTCACGCACCCTGTCGAAGCCATAGGCGCGGGTTTCGAGCATCACGTCGCGCACGCGGGCCAAAGCGTCAGTCGGCATCGTCGCGTGGTAGGCGTGGGCGCCACCTTCATAGGTTTCCATAATCTGCAGCCACTTGCGCAGATCACAGGCGTAGCTGGTGCTTTGCGTGCTGTCGATGCGCTGGCGCGCCAGTTCACTCAGCATCACCAGGGCGCAGCACGGCGAGCCGCTCCAGCCCTTCTGCGGCGCGCTGACCAGCACGTCGACGCCAGTCGCTGCCATGTCAACCCAGATCGTGCCCGAGGCGATGCAGTCGAGCACGAACAGCCCGCCCACATCGTGCACCGCATCGGCCACCGCACGCAGGTAGTCGTTTGGCAGGATCATGCCGGCCGATGTTTCGACGTGCGGGGCGAAGACAACCTCGGGGCGCTGTTCCTTGATCGCGGCCACCACCTCGTCGATCGGTGCAGGCGCAAACGGCGCCTGCGGCCCGGTGTCGATTCGCCGCGCTTTCAGCACCGTTGCATGGGAAGGAATGTTCCCCATCTCGAAGATCTGCGTCCAGCGGTAGCTGAACCATCCGTTGCGGATCACCAGAACCTTGCGGCCGGTGGCGAACTGTCGAGCCACCGCCTCCATGCCGAAGGTGCCGCTGCCCGGCACGATGACCGCCGACTTGGCGCGGTAGACCTCTTTCAGCGTGGCGGAGATGTCCTTCATCACCTGCTGGAAGCGCTTGGACATGTGGTTGATCGCGCGGTCGGTGTAGACGACCGAGTACTCGAGGAGGCCGTCGGGATCGACGTCGGGCAACAAACCGGGCATGGCGGGCTCCAGCGCAAGGACTGCGTGTGACGGACCGAGCGATTTTGACCGCTACTCGATGGGGCTGTCAGCCCGGGGTCAACTCACCGAACGCCGCCCGCCCCTGGCAACGCCTCGCGCCGTGGCGTGAAGGGCTGCTGGTACAGCCACACCCGGCGCCCGTCAGGGCAGGCGTGACAGGCGTCGGGTTCGAGCTGCATCGCCTCGAATTCCAGGCTCGCGAGCCAGGCACCGGGGGCCAGTTCGCGTGCGGCCTTGTCGACCGCCCGGGGCATGCTTTCGGGCCGCTGAAACAGATACACCAACTGATAGGCGGACCAGCTGGTCTTCCACAGGTCGCCGCGCGTGATGCGCGCAAAGCCACAGCGCCACTGGCAGGCAGTGCGCAGCGGCCAACTCCATTCAACACCGTCGAGGCGCGCTCGCGGGAATTCGGCATGCAGTTCCCGCAGGCCGTCACCGAGGCCACAGCCCGCTTCGAGCACGCGAGCGGAATCCGGCAGCCGGACCAGCCGCTGCAGACCCTCTAGTGCACCCTGCGGCGTCGGGAAGAATGGCGCATCTCGCCAGGCTTTGAATGGATACAGCAACACCAGCGCACCCAGCGGCAGCAGCCAGGCCCAGGCCGCCAAACCGGCCGCAGCCCCGGAGGCCGCCAGCGACAGTGGGAAGCCCAGCGCGATGAAACAGCGGCGCCAGCCGCTCAGCGACCAGGGCGACCAGAGAGCCGGCAGCGCGCCAATGACGGCGCCGCACAGCAAGGCGATGACCGCGGGCGCATCGAGAGCCCGCAGGCCAAGATAGACGGCCCAGGCGATGGCCCAGGTCAGCAGCGCAGGCAGCGGCCAGGGCATGATCACCGCGGGCGACAGCTGCCGCCCCGGGGTTTCAGTATTCCCTGAGCTTGACACGCAGCCGTGCGATCGACTGGCTGTGCAGCTGGCACACGCGCGACTCGGTGACCTTGAGCACGGTGGCGATCTCCTTCAGGTTCATATCGTGCTCGTAGTACATGCTCATCACGTACTGCTCGCGTTCGGGGAGCATCTTGATGCCAGCGACCAGGGCTTCGCGCATCCGGTGATCCTGCAGCTGCGCCAGTGGGTTGAATGACTCGTCGGCAACGTGGCGGTCCAGGTAATCGTGGTCGCCGTCATCGCCGGACATGTCTTCGAGATAGACCAGCTGCGTGCCGCGCACCTTGCCCAGCAGTTCCTGGTACTCGGCCAGCGTGATGCCCATCTCGCGGGCGATCTCGCTTTCCGCCGGGGCGCGGCCCATGCGCTGCTCCAGTTTGTGCACTGCTGCCTCGATGGTGCGCTGCTGCTTGCGTGTGCCACGCGACAGGTAGTCGTTGCCGCGCAGCTCATCAAGCATCGCGCCGCGAATGCGCTGCGTGGCGAAGGTTTCGAACTGCACCCCTTGCGCAATGTCGAAACGAGTCAACGCGTCAGCCAGCCCGATCATGCCGACCTGGATCAGGTCGTCGAGTTCGACGTTGGCGGGCAACTTGGCGATCATCTGGTGCGCAAGACGTCGCACCAGCGGGCTGTACTGCTTGAGCATCGACGTGTTGTCGAGCTGTCCTTTGGCGGTGTACGTGGACATGGTTTGGCTCCAGAGATTCAGTTCAGCGCGTGAAGAGCGGGCGCGGCCATGGCGAGACGAGGCACGGCCAGTTCGGCAACCGCAGGCTGAAGGGTGTCTCGGACCCAACGGCGCAGTGCGGGTATCGATGCGGCACGGGGGTCGCTGGCCGGATCGACTTGCATCCAGTCGCGCAGCACGGCCCCCAGGAAATCGTCGGCGCAGGTGGCGATCTGTATCGCGATGCGCTCGGCGCGTGGCGAGCTTGGCGCGGCGCTCAGCAACAGGTCGTGCACCAGCAGACCGCCGCGCTGTGTCAGCAGCTTCATCGCCGCATACGCATGGGTGACGCTGACAGGGCGATCGTCAGCGAGCAGCAGCGGCCGCGGTCGGGTCAGGGACTCACCGCGCGTGAACAGGCGACACAGGTCGGTGGCACTGGCGTGTACCAGCACCACATCGGCGCCAGGCGCCGCACGGGCCACGGCATCCAGGAAGCTGGCGGTGGACCCCTGCGCGTCGACATATCGCAGCGGCAGGCCGTGCGCGGCGAGGTAGGACACCTCGTGCGACAGCGTCTCGATGGATTCGGCCAGATCGACCTGAGCCATCTCATGGGGCTCCGGCGCGTTCTCGCCAGCGTCGATCACCAGCGTGTGGCAACCCTGCTCTGCGAACCCGCTGCAAAGCCGTTCGAGCATCACGCCACCAAAAGCCATGTGGGGATTCGACACCACCGGCACGAAGCGGACCTGCGCATGGGCAAACAGGCGGCGGAGGCCATCGGCCTGGTCGAGCGGCATGGAGGGGGGGAGCGTGGTCGTCATCGCAGGGAACGGCTGGTTGGACGGGAAGGGGGCGGGCATCAGGCGTGAGCCATCAGCGCGGCGTGTGGTGGCACGGCGTGGGACTGATGCTGCGGCGCCGCGAAGATCAGGTTCACTTCGCTCGAATCCATCCGGTAGGCGGTGGCGATGGTCGGGCGCAAGGCGCGGTGCATCAGTGCGCTCGACGACAACCGGTGCCAGTCTTCAGGAACGCGCTGGCCGTTGGCCACGCCCAGCACAGTGAGCTTGTGGCGGATCAACGCATCGAGCGCCGGCCCCAGCTTCACCGCCTCGTCCATCTTCGACAGCACCACGCCGCGGCAGGTGTTGGCCCGGTAGGAAATCAGCACGTCCTCGATCGTCTCGCCCTGCGCGGCCGAGTTGACCACCAGCAGCTTGTGAATCGAGCGGTGACCCAGCATGTCCAGCAGTTCACGGGTTCGCGTGTCACGCTGAGCCATGCCGGCGGTGTCGATCAACACCATCTTCTTCGCCGACAACAGATCCAGCAGGTCTTCCAGCGACGCCCGGTCATGCGCGGTGTGCACCGGCACGCCGAGGATGCGGCCATAGGCACGCAGCTGCTCGTGGGCGCCGACGCGATAGGCGTCGAGCGTGATCAGTCCCAGGTGCGATGCACCGTAGCGGGTCGCAAAGGCAGCGGCCAGCTTGGCGGTGGTGGTGGTCTTGCCAACGCCGGTGGCGCCGACCAGGGCATAGACGCCCCCCTGGTCTTCCAACGGCGGCTCGCGGTCGGCGCTGAGCAGATTGCGCTCGAGCACGCTGGCCGCCCAGGCCATTTCGTCGGTGACGTCGGGGCCCATGCCTTCGGCCAGCTTGCGGATCAGCGCTGGCGAGAAGCCGCAGTCGATCAGCTTCTGCGTGAGCCTTGCCTGCGCGGGCTGGCGTTGCAGCTTTTCCATGAAGGCCAGGGCGCCGAAGCGCTCTTCAATCATGCCCTTCATGCTGCGCAGCTCGTTCATCATGTCCTGCTGGTCGCGGCGGCTCACACTGTCTTCGGCGGCGGCCGCAGCAGGGGCCAGCGGCTGACGCACGATCACTTCTTCGCGCAGCACGGGTGGCTCGTGCAGCGACAGCGTGGTGTCAATGCCCATCGACGCGGAAGCGCCGCGCAGCGCGCCCAGCACTGGGGCATGTCCGGGCGACACGGTGGCGGGGGCGGCGACCTGCGAACGCTTCATCGCGACAGCAGGGCGTGCCACCGGCGCATCGGCCATTCGCGTCGCGAGCGGGCCAGCCGGCACGTCGGCGACAGGCGCCGCAGCACGTGCAGCAGCCGACTCGGCCTGCAGCGCGACCTGGCGACGCTTGAGCATGCGGTCACGCACGTAGTCCTGGAACGACAGCGTACTCATCGACAGACGCTCGATGTCGTCGTCGACCGATTCGGTTGCAGCCGTGGCGACAGCGTCGGCCCTGGCGGGCTGCGTTCTCGCCACGCCGGGTCGGCCCGGGCCTGGCTTCGCAGCGGTCGGGCGGGGGGCAGGCACCGTGGCGGGGGCGGCTGTGATCGCCATGCGCTCGATCTGGGCCATGCTTTCCGGGGCCATCGCGACCACCTCCACCCCTTCGCCGCACGGCTTGGTGGACAACACAACCGCGTCCTCGCCCAGTGCCTGGCGCACCAGGGCCAGGGCGTCGCGCGATGTGCGCGCGGTGAAGCGTTTGACGTTCATGCGGTGCCTCCGATGACTGACCCGATGCGGATCGAATGGGTTTCAGGAATTTCGCTGTGGGCCAACACACGCATACGCGGCGCGGCGCGCTTGAGCAGACGGGCCATGGGTGCGCGGATCGCGTCTGGCACCAACAGGCAGGCGGGCAGCCCCAGGTCTTCCTGGCGCTTGGCTGAATCGGCGGCGTGGCGGGTCAAGGCATCGGCCACGCCGGGGTCCAGTGCTGCACCGTGCGGTGAGGTGAGAGCCTGCGCGACCATGCGCTCCAGATCAGGCTCCAGGGCAATGACGTCGAGCTCCTTGCTCGGGCCATAGATCTGCTGGACGATGGACGGCGCCAGGTGCACGCGGATGCGGCGGGCCAGTTCGGCCGGGTCGGTGACAGTGGAGGCGTTCTCGGCCAGGCTCTCGACGATGGAGCGCATGTCGCGGATGTGCACGCCTTCTTCCAGCAGCAGCTGGAGAACCTTTTGCAGAGCCGGTATCGCGACCATTTTGGGCACCACGTCCTCGATCATCTTGGGGGCCAGCTTGGTCACGTGTTCGACCAGTTGCTGGACCTCCACGCGACCCAACAACTTGGCAGCGTGGAGTTGCATCAAGTGTGAAAGATGGGTCGCCACGACGGTCGAGCAATCAACCACCGTAAACCCACTCATTTGGGCTGACTCGCGCTGGCGATCCTCAATCCACACCGCAGGCAGTCCGAAGGCCGGGTCGGTGGTGCGAGTTCCGATCAGTGGCGTGGTGGCGCCGCCCGGGTTGATGGCCAGCCACATGCCCGGGAAGGCCTCGCCCTCGCCCACCACCGCGCCACGCAGCGTCAGCCGGTACATGCTGGGCTTGAGCTCGAGGTTGTCACGGATGTGCACCGGCGGCGGCAGGAATCCGACGTCCTGTGCAAACTTGCGCCGCACACCCTTGATGCGTGCCAGCAGGTCGCCTTCGCGGGCCTTGTCGACCAGCGAAATCAGCCGGTAGCCAACTTCCAGGCCCAGCGTGTCGATCGGCAACAGGTCGTCCCAGCTCGCCTCGGCATTGGGTTCCGGCATCACGGCAGCCGACGGCGGCGGTGCCTCGCGAGCGATGCGGTCTCGCTCACGCATCCAGTAGGCCGCATAGCCCAGACCGGAGGCAATCAGCAGGAACACCACATGTGGCATGCCAGGGATCAGCCCCAGCGTGCCGATGACGCCGGCGGTGATGGCGAGCGCGCGCGGCGAGTTGAACATCTGCGCGGCAATCTGGGTGCCAACGTCATTGCCCTTGCCGACACGCGAGACCACCATCGCGGCCGCCACCGAGATCAACAGACCCGGAATCTGCGCGACCAGCGCATCGCCAACGGCCAGAACGATGTAGCTGTCGGCTGCCTGCCCAGCCGACAGGCCGTGCTGCGCAACACCGATGATGAAGCCGCCAATGATGTTGATGAACAGGATCATCAGGCCGGCGATCGCGTCCCCACGGACGAACTTGCTGGCACCGTCCATCGAGCCGAAGAATTCCGCCTCGTCGCCGACTTCGGCGCGGCGGCGCTTGGCTTCCTTTTCGTCGATCAGTCCGGCGTTCAGATCGGCATCGATCGCCATCTGCTTGCCGGGCATCGCGTCAAGGGTGAAGCGCGCGCCGACTTCGGCGATGCGCTCGGCACCCTTGGTCACCACGATGAAGTTGATCACCACCAGGATCGCGAAAACGATCAGACCGACCGCGAAATTGCCGCCGATCAGGAAGTGGCCGAACGATTCGATCACCGCGCCGGCCGCCCCCGGACCCGTGTGGCCTTCGAGCAGCACAACGCGCGTTGACGCCACGTTCAGCGACAGGCGCAGCAAGGTGGTCAGCAGGATCACCGTGGGAAACGCGGCGAAGTCCAGCGGCTTGACCATGTAGGCCGCGACCATCATCACCATCAGCGCCATCGCGATGTTGAAGGTGAACAGCAGGTCGAGCGCGAATGGCGGCAGCGGCAGCACCATCATCGCAAGCACCATCACGATGAACAGCGGCGCCATCAGCGCCCGGATCGCGGTGGCGTTCGGGCCCAGCCAGGCTTTGACTTGCTCAAACGGATTCATTGTGAAATCACCTGGATGGTGGCCGTCAGCGGCTGTAGGGAGAGGAAATGGGCGGACATGAAAAGCGCTGTCTGATGCTTTCCATTGTTCCGAGGCACCGACAAAACTTGAGCCGGATTAAGGGGGCGAATGGTGGGCAGTTTTGAGTTCTGCCTTCTGAGATCAGTGGGTGAGCGCTGCGGCGGGCCGCTGTGTTGCGTTCATGTCCTCCGGGCCGGTTCAGCGGTCGATCGCTTCGGCTCAAGTCCAGCCGGCCCTCCCCCTTTACTTCACTCCACACAGCGGCCCGCCGCATCGCTCAAACAACTACCGAAGCGTTCGTGTGTTTGAGTGCGTTGCATGCGACAACGGTGCCTGCTGTCGAGGGCGTGGGGTGACCGGCGCAGCGAAGTAAAGGGGGAGGGCCGGAACGGTCTTGCCCGAAGCGCTTGAAAGGTGACCCGGCCTGGAGGACATGAGCGGAGCCGGTTACACCATGGCATCGGCAGCACCGCGCAAAAGTTTGTATTGCAGGCGCATCACGACAAATCGGCGTGTTTCACCGCTGGCGTGTTGTGCGGATCCAGCTCCGGTGGCACCGACAGTTCGGGCAGGTCGTCTGGCATCGCGCCACGGCCGCTCATCGCCGCACGCAGCTGGTAGACATAGGCCAGCACCTGCGCCACGGCGGCGAAAAGCGCCGTCGGGATTTCTCGGTCGAGTTCGGCGTGGGCGTACAGCGCACGCGCCAGCACAGGCGCCTGCAGCACCGGCACCTGGGCTGTGCGAGCGGTGTCGCGGATGGTCATTGCCAGCAGGTCCGCGCCCTTCGCAACGACACGGGGCGCACCCATCAGCGCTTCGTCGTACTTCAGCGCGACCGCATAGTGGGTCGGGTTCATCACCACCAGGTCGGCGGTCGGCACCGAGGCCAGCATGCGGCGGCGCGACATCTCTCGCATCAGCTGGCGGCGACGTCCCTTGATCTCATTGCTGCCCTCGGATTCCTTGTGCTCCTGCTTCACTTCCTGCGCGCTCATCTTCAGCTTGTTCGCATTCAGGTAGCGCTGCAACGGCGCGTCGACCGCCGCAAAAACTGCCAGGACGCCGAGCAGCAGCCACAAGCCACCTTGCATCGCCGAGCCAGCCTGGGCGAAACCGGCCTGCAGCGGCATGCCCATCAGACCGCGGAATTCGTCGATGTGGAAATAGAGATACAGGCCGCCGACAGTGCCGAGCACCAGAGCCAGCAGCGTGGCCTTCAGTGCGTCGATCACCTGCTGCTTGGCAAAGAGGCGACTGATGCCTGCGGGCAGATTGACCGGGGTGGCCTTGGGCATCAGCGGCTTCAGGGTCCAGTTCCAGCCCCCGATCGCGAGCGCGCTGGCAATGCCGACGCTGACCATCCACAGCCCCATCGGAACGATCACCCACAGCAGCAGCACCGTGAGGTCGGCGAGCCGCTCGAACATCGCCGACGGTCCCAGGCGTGCGCTGGCATCGAAGCTCAGGCTGCGAATCAGGCCACCTTGTGTCCAGCTGATCAGCGTGGGGGCCATCACGACCAGGCCGAAACCGCCTGCGGCCAGCGCCGCGAAGTGGCCGAGGTCGCGTGAGCGGGGCACATTGCCGTCCTCGCGCGCCTTTTTCAGCCGCAGCGCCGAGGCGGGCAGATTGCGATCTTGGGTGTCGGACTGGGCCATGAGCGGCTGGGGAAGATTTCAGGGCATTGTTCCCAGCCCCCGGCCCGACTTGAGCGAGAGAAGCAGGTAAAACCGCCGGCTTCTTCGATCGCATGTCAGAAGACTGCCCAAGCCTGCGCCAGGCACCACAAGGCAGCAGCGAACCCATCCGGCGGCCGCACGGATGCGGGTATTCACATGGGGGAGGCGACCATAGGGTCTGCAACGCTCACTAAAATTGCGGGCTGTGCGCCTCCCCTCAGGGGCCTGTGCGGAATTTTCAGTCGTACGACTTTTGGAGACAACATGAGCATCAAACTGAATCTGGCCGCCATGGCGATGGCCTGTGCAGCATTCGGCGCCAGCTACGCCGCCGAGCCGATCAAGATCGGCATGTCAGGCCCGTTCACCGGGGGATCCTCGTCAATGGGCGTCAGCATGCGCGACGGCGTGAGGCTGGCGGTTGACGAGATCAACGCCGCGGGTGGCGTGATCGGCCGCAAGCTCGAACTGGTCGAGCGCGATGACGAGGCCAAGAACGAGCGTGGCGTGCAGATCGCTCAGGAACTGATCAACAAGGAAAAGGTCGTCGCCACTGTCGGCTTCATCAATACTGGTGTGGCCCTGGCTGCGCAGCGCTTCTACCAGGACGCGAAGATTCCGGTGATGAACAACGTGGCCACCGGGTCGCTGATCACTCAGCAGTTCAAGGACCAGCCCGAGAACTACATCTTCCGCAACGCGGCCAGCGACAACATCCAGGCGCCGATGATCGTCGAGGAAGCGGTGGTGCGGCGCGGCTTCAAGAAGGTTGCCATCCTTGCCGACTCGACCAACTACGGCCAGCTGGGTCGTGCCGACCTGGAAAAGGCCCTCGACCTCAAGGGCATCAAGCCGGTGACCATCGAGAAGTTCAACATCAAGGACGTCGACATGACGGCGCAGCTGCTGAAGGCCAAGGAAGCGGGGGCGGAAGCGATCCTCACCTACGCCATCGGCCCGGAGCTGGCGCAAATTGCCAATGGCATGACCAAGCTGGGCTGGAAGGTACCGATGATCGGCAGCTGGACGCTCTCGATGGCCAATTTCATCGACAACGCCGGCCCCGGCGGCGAAGGCGCCCGGATGCCTCAGACCTTCATCCAGGAGCCGACGACGCCGAAGCGTCAGTCCTTCATCATCGCCTACCTGCGCACCTTCAAGCCGAAGGCCAACCGCATGGATTCACCGGTCTCGGCGGCTCAGGGCTACGACTCGATCTACCTGCTCGCGGCAGCGATCAAGCAGGCCAACTCGACCGAAGGACCGAAGATCAAGGCCGCACTGGAAGACCTGAAGGCGCCAGTGGAGGGTGTGGTGACGACCTACAACCGCCCGTTCACGAAGGATGACCATGAGGCGATCACCGCGAACATCCCGGTGTTTGGCGAGGTGAAGGGCCAGCGCGTGCTGTATGCCTACGAGGAGGACTTGAAGAAGGCCTCCGAAGTGCGGTTGAAGGATGTCAACGCCAAGGGCGCATTGCCCGGGAAAAAGTAAAAGCAAGCGATAGCATCTCGTGACAGTCCCTCTTCCAGCGGGAGAGGGACTTTTTGTTGCCACCTGCGATCGGTCCTGTCATGCAAATCCTCACCCAACTGGTCTTCAGCGGCATCGCGCTGGGCATGATCTACGCGGTCATCGCATTCGGCTACCAGCTCACCTTCGCGACCTCGGACACGCTGAATTTCGGCCAGGGCGATGCGCTGATGCTGGGCGCACTGGTCGGCCTGACACTGGTCGGACTGGGCGTCAATTACTGGCTGATGATCCCGCTCGTCTGCGTGTTCGGCGCCTTGCAGGGCGCATTCGTTGAACGCATCGGCGTGCGCCCGGCGATCAAGATCAAGAGCGAGTTCGGCTGGATCATGTCGACCATTGCGCTGGGCATCATCTTCAAGAACGTCGCTGAAAACGTCTGGGGTCGTGACGACCTGAAGTTTCCGTCGCCACTGCCCGAGTCGCCGCTGAAATTCCTCGGCGCCAACGTGCTGCCGATGGAGATACTGGTTGTTGTAGGCGCGCTGGCGATGATGCTGGCGGTCGAGTTCTTCAATCGCAAGACCATCTACGGCAAGGCCGTGGTCGCCACCTTCAACGACCGCGATGTGGCCAAGCTGATGGGCATCAACACCGGGCTGGTGATCACCTTCTCGTACGCGCTGTCGTCAATGACGGCAGCTTTCGCCGGCGTTTTGATCGCGCCGCTGACGCTCACCGGCGCCACCATGGGCGCAGTGCTGGGGCTGAAGGCGTTTGCGGTGGCCATCATCGGCGGCCTGAACAGCGGCATGGGCATCGTGGTCGGTGGACTCATCCTGGGCATCGCCGAGACGACCACCGGCTTCTACCTGTCGACAGGCTACAAGGACGTGCCCGGTCTGGTGCTGCTGCTTCTGGTGCTGGCAGTCAAGCCGGCAGGCCTGTTCGGCAAGTCGGCAATCAAGAAGGTGTAAGCGTGAAGGGACCTCAGCTCGCGTTTTATGCGGCCGCCATCACGGCCCTGATTGCCTTCCCGCTGGCAGTCGAGAACAGTTACTACATCCATCTGGTCGAGACCATCATGATCTACGCGATCGTGCTGTTCGGCCTGGACATCGTCGTCGGCTACACCGGCCAGGTGTCGCTGGGCCACGCCGGCTTGTTCGGTGTCGGCTCCTACACCGCCGGCGTGCTGGTCATGAAGCTGGGTGCGCCGCTCTGGCTCGTGCTACCCGCGGCGCTCGGTGTCACAGCGGCGTTCGGCGCGCTGCTGGCGCTGCCCGCATTGAGGGTCACCGGGCCGTATCTGGCGATGGTGACGCTGGCCTTCGGCACCATCATCCAGATCCTGATCAACGAGATGACCTTCCTGACGGAAGGACCGATGGGCATCACGATGGGCAAGCCGCAGGCATTCGGCATCACGCTCGAGAAGCGCGAGTTTTTCTGGGTTGTCGCCGGTGTGCTGGTGCTCACCTTGATCGTGGTGCATCGCATCCTGAAAAGTCATTTGGGCCGTGCGTTCGAGGCCCTGCGCGGCAGCCCGGTGGCATCGGACTGCATGGGCGTGTCCGTCTACCGCTACAAGGTTTACGCCTTCGTCATCAGCGCCGCGCTGGCCGGCCTGGCGGGTGCGCTGTATGCCTACTCCGAGCAGTACATCTCACCCAACACCTACAACTTCGAGCTGACGGTGCTGTTCCTGCTGGCCGTCATCATGGGCGGGCGCAAGTCGCGTATCGGCTCGCTGCTGGGCGCGGCGATCATCGTGCTGCTGCCCAAGCTGCTCGATGACATCACCATGTTCCGCTGGGTGTCGGTGGCCATCGCCGTAGGCGTGCTGATTGGGGCAGTCTTTTTCGTGCAGAAGGGCCGCAGCACGCTGCAGCGCGTGGCGGTTCCGGTGGTCGGCAGTGCTGCGCTGGCGCTGCTTTCCTTCCAGCTCAACTCGATGACCGACTGGCGGCTTTCGATCTTCGGGCTGATCACGCTGTTCGTCGTCTACTTTCTGCAGGACGGTATCGTCGGCTTCGTGCGTCAACTGCTGAACATGAAACCGTCGGCCGCCGATCATGCAGTGGTCACCAGCGAGGTCGACGCAGTCGGTCAGGCCGGCGGGCAGGTTCAACGCGGCGACGTTCTATTGCAGGCGCAGCAGGTGCTGATGCAGTTCGGTGGGCTGAAGGCCCTGAACAACGTCGACCTGACGATCCGCCGCGGCACCATTCACGGTCTGATCGGGCCAAACGGCTCGGGCAAGAGCACGATGATGAACGTGCTCACCGGCATCTACCAGCCGACGGCTGGCACGATCACCTTCACGAACAAGACACTGGTCGGCCGGACGTCATCGGACATCGCGCTGTCAGGGATTGCACGCACCTTCCAGAACGTGCAGCTGTTCGGCGAGATGACGGCGCTACAGAACGTGCTGGTCGGCCTGCACCACAGCTTCAATAGCCATTTTCTGGATGTCGCACTGCACAGCCCACGCTACCGCCGCGAAGACAGCGCTTCGACCGCGCGTGCGATGAGTCTGCTGCGCTTCGTCGGCTTGGCCGACCTGGCCTATGAGGAAGCACGCAACCTGCCCTACGGCAAGCAGCGGCTGCTCGAGATCGCACGCGCGCTCGCGCTGGACCCACAACTGCTGCTGCTGGACGAGCCGGCCGCCGGCCTGACCGCGCCGGACATCAAGGAGCTGATCGGTTACATCCGCAAGATCCGCGAACACGGCATCACGGTGATCCTGATCGAGCACCACATGGACGTCGTGATGGACCTGTGCGACACCGTCTCGGTGCTCGACTTCGGGCAGAAGATCTCCGAAGGATTGCCGGCCGAAGTGCAGGCGGACCACAAGGTCATCGAGGCCTACCTGGGTGGCCAGGCGGCGTAAGGAATTCACATGCTGACCATCGACAAACTCGAAGCCGGCTACGGCAAGGTCCAGGTGCTGCACGGCATCTCCATCGAGGTGCCCAAGGGCAAGGTCGTGACGCTGATCGGCTCGAATGGCGTTGGCAAGACGACGACCATGCGTGCGGTCTCTGGCATGGTCAAGCCGACCGCTGGCAGCATCACGCTGGCTGGCAAGCGCATCGACGGCATGGAGAGCTACACCATCGCCCGCCTGGGCCTCGCCCACTCACCCGAAGGCCGCCGCGTGTTCGCCACGATGAGCGTGACCGACAACCTGACGCTCGGAGCCTTCCCGCGCCTGACCGGCAGCCGCCCGAAGGGCGATGTGAGGGCCGACCTGGAACGCGCGATGGAGTTGTTTCCGCGCTTGAAGGAGCGCCGCATGCAACTCGCCGGCACCTTGTCGGGCGGCGAGCAACAGATGCTCGCGATGGCCCGCGCGGTCATGCTCAACCCCGAAATCGTGCTGCTCGACGAACCGTCGATGGGCCTGGCGCCGATTCTGGTCGACGAGGTGTTCCGCATCATCGCCCGGCTCAAATCAGAGGGCGTGACGATGCTGCTGGTCGAGCAGTTCGCCGCCGCGGCACTCAACGTGTCCGACTACGGTTACGTGCTGGAGAACGGCCGCATTGCGGTGCACGGCCCGGCGGACAAGCTGAAGAACGATCCGGCAGTGAAGGCTGCTTACTTGGGCGGAGGGCACTGACCCGCCTCGAATCGACCAGACCGCACCATTTCTGGACGCCGCCACGCAGGAAATCGCACCAAATCCGTGTTGCACCGCCCCAAATCTCCCCGATTTGGCGCCGAATCACCGCACCAATTAGGCACTTAAATTGCTAACACGGTGCGTCCCGGAATGAGTCTGGTGCGTTGTGCCCCGACACGGAAGACAAGGGGTGGTCAATGGATCAGGTCAAGCAGGGCACCGACGCCCTGTTCATTCTTTTGGGCGCCATCATGGTGCTCGCCATGCATGCGGGGTTCGCCTTCCTGGAACTGGGCACGGTTCGCAAGAAGAACCAGGTCAATGCGCTCGTCAAGATCCTGGTGGATTTCGCGGTCTCGACGCTGGCTTACTTCTTTGTGGGCTACACCGTGGCCTACGGCGTCCATTTCTTCTCCGGCGCACAGACGCTCGCCGATCGGAACGGCTACGAGCTGGTCAAGTTCTTCTTCCTGCTGACGTTCGCAGCCGCGATCCCGGCCATCGTGTCGGGCGGCATTGCCGAGCGGGCGCGCTTCGGCCCGCAACTGGCGGCCACCGCCGTGCTGGTGGGACTGGTCTACCCGGTTTTCGAGGGCATGACCTGGAACGGGCGATTTGGTGTGCAGGCCTGGATAGAGGCCACCACCGGCCACCCGTTCCACGACTTCGCCGGCAGCGTGGTGGTGCACGCAGTGGGTGGCTGGATCGGTCTGGCCGCGGTGCTGCTGCTGGGGGCGAGAAGCAACCGCTATCGTAAGGACGGCGCGATCAGCGCCCATCCGCCATCGAGCATCCCTTTCCTCGCGCTCGGGGCCTGGGTGCTGACCGTGGGCTGGTTCGGCTTCAATGTGATGAGCGCCCAGACGGTCGACAAGATCTCGGGCCTGGTGGCAGTGAACTCATTGATGGCGATGGTGGGCGGCACACTGGTGGCCGCCCTGATGGGACGCAACGATCCCGGCTTTGTCTACAACGGCCCGCTGGCCGGACTGGTGGCGGTCTGTGCAGGCTCCGATGTGATGCACCCTGCCGGCGCTCTCGTCACTGGCTGCGTGGCCGGAGCGATCTTCGTCTCGCTGTTCACGCTGACGCAAAACCGCTGGAAGATCGACGACGTGCTGGGCGTGTGGCCGCTGCATGGCCTGTGTGGCGCCTGGGGCGGGATCGCGTGTGGCATCTTCGGCCTGCCCGCACTGGGCGGTCTGGGTGGCGTCAACCTGACGGCCCAGTTGCTGGGAACCGTGCTGGGCGTGGTCTGGGCGTTCGCAGGCGGGTTGCTGGTCTACGGTGCGGTGAAGGCTGCGGTGGGCCTGAGGCTGTCGGCCGAAGAGGAGTACGAGGGCGCGGACCTGTCGATCCACCGCATCGGCGCCACGCCGGAGCGCGAAGCCAGCTGGTGATGTCGCGCGGCAAGCATTGAGCAAGATCAGGCCAGCACGGCAGTCAGCTCTGCTCATGTCCCCCGGCCGCCGCCTACGGCATCGGCCTCCTCCTTAACTTCGCCGATCCGACTCCCGTGCCGACCTGATCCGGCAGTGGTGGCTAATGGGCAAAGGACACCGTACCGCCAGCGCATGCGAACAGCTGGGACTTACTGCGGGATCAGTGCGGGGCCGATCAGCTTCGTGAGCGCTCGGTGCATCTGGGCGTGTTCGGCTTCGCAACGCAAGAGTCGGTCTGATGCACCCTTGAACCAAGGCCCCAGGCCAGCATACCTGCGGGGGTCTGACCCGTAGGTCCAGCAGGCAACGTTGTACAAGCGCTGTTCATCGAGCGAGTGTTCATCCGCAAGATTGCTGTGCAGACGTTGCCCGCTCAGCATGTCAAAGAACCAGCTGCCCCCGACGACAGTCCACAGGGCCAATTCGTGATCCTCCTCGTCCTTGAGGTCGTGCAAGGACAGGAATGTCGCGATCTGGTCCGCAACGTCCTCTTCGCGACCCGTGATGGGCAGGTCGAGGATGTCGATCAGCGCATGACCCATCTCGTGAAGCGTCACGAAAGTAACCGCGCCAAAGGCGAGCAGTGCTCGCGACTCTTCCGGGAGCTTCTTGCGGCGGTCCGGGCCCTTGGCCTTCTCTGCTTGTTGGACGATGAGATCGACGAGTTCGTAGCAGATGACGATGGATCTTCGGTCGCTTCCTTCCCGCACATAAAGAGCATTGGGTTCGCCGCAGGGTTGACCGACAAGGCTCAGTGGCTTGGACAGACGAATGCTGGTCTCAACGGCTTCGGCGATGGCTTCGAGGTAGTTCCATTCCTTCAGCTTCAACAGCCCGTTCTCGGACACCGGTGAGTCCGCAGGAAGGTACGTCACCTCGACCTTGGCCTTGGCCGCAGCGTTAGCGGGCGGCGTCTTGCCGGAACGCTGGGCGGGCGCAGTGTCCTTCTTGTCAGCAGACAAGGCAGCGCTGGCGAAGACCAACGCCACCAAGGCAAGGCAAAAACTCTTCATCGCTGATTCCCACTGGGCAAGTACGCAGTGATTCCAGCAGAGCCGCACTTCTGGTGTCAACAAGATTCAGCTGACGTGCGCAGCAACCGAATCTGATGCGAGCTCATCGCACAGCGACCACGCCGCCGTGTGCGCCCGCTCACGCCATCCGTTACCGGAACATCGTCAGCATCCGCTCCAGCGCCGTGGTGAACGGCATCTGCATCAGCGGCAGGGTCAGCAGCACGCCGACCAGGCCGACCGACATCGTGAGCGGGAAGCCGATGGCGAAGATGTTCATCTGCTGGGCGACGCGGGCGATGATGCCCAGCACGAGGTTGGTGAAGAGCAGCATCGCGATCAAGGGCAAGGCAATCCACAACCCGAGGCTGAAGATTTCGGCACCCCACATCTCGGGCCGCACAGCCTTGAGAAAAGCGAACGGTGCCTCGCCGACCGGAAACGCCACGAAGCTCTGCGACACCGCCACGATCAGCAGCAAGTGCCCATTGATGACGATGAACAGCCAGCTCACCATCGCGCTGAAGAAGTTGCTGAGTGCCGTGCTCTGACTGCGGGTGATCGGGTCGAAGAAGCCAGCGAAATTGAGGCCCATCTGCAGCCCGCCGATCTCGCCCGCGAACTCGACCGCAGCAAAGACGATGCGCACCGCGAAGGCGATCGACAGGCCGATCAGCACCTGCTGCACCACCAGCATCAGCGCCAGAGACGAGTCGAGCGCGACCACCGGCATGGCCGGCAGCGAGGGCTGCATGACGACGGCGATCAGAAACGACAGCGCCACCTTCACCCGCATCGGCACGCTGCGCTGACCGATCACCGGCATCGTGCCCAGCATCGCCAGCACACGCAGGAAGGGCCACAGCACCGGACTGATCCACGCCCAGACCTGCGCCTCGTTGAAGGTCAGCATGGCCTCTGGAGCTCAGCCGACGACAGAGGGGATCGATTGAATCGTTCGTTGCAGGTACTCGACCAGCGTGGTCAGCATCCACGGCCCGACGAAGGTCAGCACGGCGACGGACGCGAGGATCTTGGGCACGAACGACAGGGTGGGTTCGTTGATCTGCGTGGCCGCCTGGAAGATGCTGACCAACAGGCCAACGCCCAGCACCGTCAACAGCACCGGCGCCGACACCATCAGCAGCATGTGCAAGGCCTGCTGGCCGAAGGTGAATACTTGTTGTGAGTCCATTGGAGCCTCAAGCGAAACTGGCGGCCAAAGAGCCGAGAAGAAGATTCCAGCCATCGGCCAGCACGAACAACATCAGCTTGAAGGGCAAGGCGATCAGCACCGGGCTCAACATCACCATGCCCAGGCTGGTCAGCACGCTGGCCACGATGATGTCGATGACCAGGAAAGGCACGAAGATCAGGAAGCCGATCTGGAACGCGCTCTTCAACTCGCTGGTGACAAAGGCAGGCACCAGCACCTTGAAAGGCACGTCGGCGGACTTGACGGACGGGTCGATCTTGGCCAGCTTCGCGAACAGCATCACATCCGCCTGACGCGTCTGTTTCAGCATGAACTCGCGCATCGGCACTTCGCCGCGCTTGAGCGCCTCATCAAAGGCGATCTGATTGCTGTTGAACGGCTCATACGCTTCCGTGTAGACGCGATCGATGGTCGGCCCCATCACGAAGAAGGTCAGGAACAGGCTCAATCCGACGATCACCTGGTTCGGTGGCGCCGCTTGCGTGCCCAATGCCTGGCGCAACAGGCTGAGCACGATGACGATGCGGGTGAAGCCGGTCATCAGCAGCAGCACCGCGGGCAGAAAGCTCAAGGCGGTGAAGAACAGCAGCGTCTGGATCGGCACCGAGTAGCTGGCACCCTGCGCCCCCTGCCCGATCACCAGCGGCAGATTGGCGCCAGCGCTCTGCGCGAAAGCTGCACTGCTCGCGCCGGCCAGCGAAACGAATGCCACACCCGCGGCCGTCTGCATCACGGTGCGACGGATCCACGCGGACCGCGTCAGCTCAAGGCGCACGGTCGACTCCTGCGGCCGGGCCACGCAGACGCCCCAGCACTTGGGCAAATGAACCCGTCACACCGCCGACGGGCGACATTGGCGCAGCAGCGTCCTCCGCAGGCTCCATCGTGTGCAGCGTCGTGATGCTGTGCGGCGTGACACCGAGCACCAGCCAGCGACGTTGATCGCCCTGCCCGACCTCGACGGTCAGGATGCGTTGCGAGGTCGACAGCGGCAGTGCCGCGACGCTGCGCATCATGCCGCCCGAGGCAGCGCCGCCCAGCGGCGTGCGCTTGAGCAGCCACAGTGCCATCGGGATCAACACGATGATCGCTGCAAACCACAGCAGCGAGGTCCAGGGCATGGTGTTCATCAGCAGGTCCGTGCGTAAGCGGACATCAGGCGCCGCGGCTCAGGCGCCGCATGCGTTCGCTCGGCGTGACGATGTCGGTCAAGCGGATGCCGAACTTGTCGTTGACAACCACCACTTCGCCCTGCGCGATCAGGTAGCCGTTGACGAGCACGTCCATCGGCTCGCCAGCCAGCGCCTCCAACTCGACCACCGAGCCCTGCGCCAACTGCAGGATGTGCTTGATAGGGATGCGGGTGCGACCCAGTTCCACGGTGAGCTGCACCGGGATGTCGAGGATCATGTTGATGTCGTTGCCGGCCGTTGCGCCCGAGTCGTTCGAGAAGTTGGTGAACTTGGCCGGCGCCACCGAATCGACGGTGTCCTGCGCAGCAGAGGCGATCGCACCGTCGGCCGACACCGCGGACCCTTCCGGTTTGGACTCCGCCAGCGCCGCAGCCCACTCGGCGGCCATCGCGTCTTCTTCGGCTTGCTTTTGTTCGGCGGCATCAGACATTGCTTGCTCCCAGCCAGCCCGCGTTCGAGCTGGACAACAGTTGATCGACCTTCAGCGCATAGCGCCCGTTCGAGATGCCGTAGTGGCATTCCAGCACTGGCACCCCGCAAACCTTGGCCTCGATGCCAGGCTGCAGGTCAAGCTCGATGAAGTCACCGACCTTGAACGACAGCAGTTGCTCGACCGTGGCAGGCGCGGTGGCGAGTTCGGCCACGAGTTCCACGTCAGCCGCCTTGATCTGCTCTTTCAGCAGGTTTACCCAGCGACGATCCGGCTCGACGCTGTCCCCTTGCATCGTCGAATACAGCACATCGCGGATCGGCTCCAGCGTCGAATACGGGATGCAGAAGTGGATCGTGCCGGTCGAGTCGCCGATCTCCAGCGTGAACGAGGTCGCCACCATGATCTCGCTGGGTGTCGCAATGTTGGCGAACTGCGGCTGCATTTCCGAGCGCTGGTACTCGAGCTCCAGCGGATAGATGCCGTGCCACGCTTTCTTGTACTCCGCCGTGATCACCTCGACCAGGCGCGTGATGATGCGCGTCTCGGTCGGCGAAAAATCGCGACCCTCGATGCGCGTGTGGTACTTGCCCGCACCGCCAAACAGCGAGTCGATCACCGCAAACACCAGCGTCGGGTCGCAGACGATCAGCCCACTGCCTCGCAACGGCTTGACGCTGACGATGTTGAAGTTGGTCGGCACGACGATCTCGCGCAGGAAGGCGCTGTACTTCTGCACCTTGATGCCGCCGATCGACACCTCGGGGCTCTTGCGGATGAAGTTGAACAGGCCGATGCGGATGTTGCGGGCGAAGCGCTCGCTGATGATCTCCATCGTCGGCATGCGGCCGCGGACGATGCGTTCCTGGCTGGCGATGTCGTAGGTGCGGATGCCCCCGGTGGGCGCCTCTTCGGTTTCGAGCTTCTGGCTCTCGCCGGTGATGCCTTGCAACAGGGCATCGACTTCATCTTGCGACAGGATCTGCTGATTCATGAGTGCCGCGCGCTCACTGAATGATGAAGCTGGAGAAATTGACGCTGGTGATGGGGTTGTGCTCGACGGGCTTCTTCTTTTTCTTCTTCGGCTTGTCGGTGGCCTCCGGGTCGGCGCTCGGTTCGTCGACCGGGATGATGATGCCCATCGGGCGGACAGACTCGCGCATGATCTCGGCGGCGAGTTGTTCCTTGCCGCTGCGCTCCAGAAGCTCCGCGGAAGTCTTGTGGGCCAGCACCATCAGGATGCCATTGCGAACCGCCGGCAAGTACAGCTTCAACTCCTCGGCAAACTTCGGGTCGTCGACCTGCAGCGTGATGCCGATCTGGGCGAAACGCTCGGCGTCCCGGTCGGCCAGATTGACGACGAACGGATCCAGCGCCACGAAGACTGGCGGCGTCTTGTGCTCGTCCTTCTTGGCGTGCTCTTCTTCCTTGGCTGGGGGGGCGTCGCCATCCTCGGCCTCCGCAGCGGCTTCTGCCGCTGCTTTGTGCTTGAGCATGTAGGCCGCCACGCCGCCACCGACCAACAGCACCGCCAGTACCGCCGCGATGATGATGATCAGCTTCTTCTTGCCCTTCTTCGGCGCGACGACATCGGCATCGGCAACAGGGGGAGCAGCGGCTGCAGTGGCCATGACAAATCCTTCAGATGAGAGTCTCAGGTCGGTGGCACCCTGCGGAAGGGCCCCTCGCCGACGTTCGATTCATTATCAAAACGGGGCGTCTGCGCGAAGCGTCGATAAGGGACGGAAAGAGGGGGGAATTGGTGCTTGCGTTGGAGCGCGCGGCGGCTCGCTTCTGCGAAGGGCTTGAGCCCTGCGGGAGGCTGCGCCGGGATTCCGCCCCGGCAGGCGGGTAACTTTCATTTGCGGGCCCAAATGAAAGTCACCAAAGCAAAGGGCCCCGAACACCAGCCATTTGGCCTGCTCGCTTCGGCTACACGCCTACTTCAACGGCTCTGGCTCGAGAACAGGCTCCGAGCTACCGCCCCGGTTACCTCGCTCAGGTTCAAACATCCGGTATCGCGACGCCTCGACCCTTCGGGTCATCGGTTTGACTTCTTGTGCCAGAGCTTCTGCCGTCCACCTCTCGCCGAAGCGTGGTCACCAAATGGCTGGTGTTCAGGGGCCTCTTTTTGGTTACTTTTTCTGGCCCCGCAGAAAAAGTGACTCGCCCGCCGGGGCGAACACCCGGCGCGGTCCCACGCAAAGGCAAAAAATCAAGCGTAGAGATCCAGCGCCGACCCAGCCCGCGGCCGCGCCGCCACGATCGATGCCACCGGGGCGTCATCTGCCACGACAGAGCGATCTGTCCGGCCGTTCTGCGGCAGCGCCTGACGTTGCGATGCCTGCCGCTGGGCTTGCTCTGAAACCCCGCCACCACTGAGTGTGAAACCTGCGTCCTGCAGCGACGTGGCCAGTTCCGCCCACCCCGCTTCGATGACCTGCCGGGTCTGCGCCCGATCGGCACCGAAATCGACGCGCGCCTGGTCGCCGTTCATCGTGATCTGGACCGATACCGGCCCGAGTTCGGCGGGATTGAGGTGCAACTCGGCCTTCGACAGCCCGCCGCGTGCGAACACGCTGACCTGGGCGGCCAAGGCCTCGTGAAAACCTGGATCGCCGACTGCGGTCGACACGGTGGCAGTGGCCGATGCCGGGCTGTCGATCAGTCGCGCGAGATGGGAGGAGCCCTGGCCTGCGATGGCTGCGCTGGAGCCCAAGGGCAATCCATCCAGCGAGGTACTGGCTTTCGGCTTTTCCTCGGACTTGCCGGCACCGACCGACAGTGCAGCCAGGTTCGCCAGCACGGCATTGGGCAAGGCGCCTGAGGTGGAAGTGGTGTCACTGGCTGGCTTCAGGTCAGCGGGCGAAAGCCCCTGGGCGACCTGGCCCGGCGAACGATCCGCCGTGGTTGCGCCGTCAATCGCCGCGGCAACGCCTGCAGGCGCGCCCTTCACGCCAGAGGCAGATGTCGCTGATGCATCGTTGCCCACCAGGCCATCGACCGCATCACCAAGCGCCGCCAGTTGGGCCGCAGCCAGTTTCGGGTCGGCCGAAGCGTCGCCGGTCGCCAGGCCTGCGTCGGCTGCGACTGGCGTCGCCGACGTGGCCGGCAGCAGTTCGCCAGGCAACAGCGAAAAGAGATCGTTGGCGAGGCCCGCTGATCGAATCGGCTGTGCCTCGTCGTCGGTCGCGCTGGCAGCGTCAACGCCTTCAGCAGCGGCGTCCGCATCAGCCTCCCGATCCGGCACCTCTTTCGCGGAGGTGCGGCGCTCTGCGGCAGTGGCTCGGGACGTCGCTGTCGATGCACGCGGCGCATTCACCTCTTCGGCCTTGTCGGCAGTGTCCTCCGTTCGTCTGACGGCAGGGCGTGACGCGCGCGCTGGAGATTCCGGATTCGCCGTGGAGCGTGGGGCCCATTCGGGCGGCTGTTTCGCGGCGGCAGCCGCTGCGCGGCTTTGTGCCAGCAGTCGCGAAAACGTGGCCTTGCTGCTCTCGTCCTTGGCGTCCGTGGCTCGGGTTGAGCCTGACGTCGGCGACGCGCCTGTGACTGTGGGTGTCGGTGTCTGCAGCTTCAACGCATTCAGCGCCCGCGAGCTGTCCAGCGCACTCATTGGCCGTCCCGGCGCGCTCATGCAGCACCCGCCAGACCCGTGACCTTGTTCCAACTGGCGCGGGACGCAAACTCGTCACTGGCCTTCTGTTCGCGACGCTGCGTGGCAACGTCCGCCTCGGCCACACGGCGTTCGATCAGTTTGCGCACCGATGCCACGCGCAACTCGCTCTCGCGCAGCGCCACCCGCGCATGGTCGAGCTCGGCTTGGGCCTGCGCGGTGGCTGCACGCTGCTGTTCAACAGCCTGAGTCAGGCGTTCCATGAAGCCGCGGTAGCAGTTGACCAACTCCATCCGGCCGTCGGTGCGGAACTGATGTGCCCAGCGCTTTTCGTACTCACGCCGGTAGGTGAGCAACTGCTCGGCCTGATCGGCGGCAGTCTGGTGCGCCTGTGCAGCACGTTGACAGGTCAGCGCCAGGTCGTCGCGCTCGCGCTCGACCTGGCCCAGCAGGGTCATCAGAGGTTGCAGGATGCTCATCGGCGAGGCCTCGGGTCAGAGGGAGGGAAAGTCAGCCCGACACCACCGAACGCAGCCACTCGACACTGTTGTCAAGGGCGGCAGGCTGGTGCATGTCTTGCTGCAGAAACTGGCTCATCGGCGCATGCAGGCGCACGGCACTGTCGAGTTCGGCATCGTGGCCGGGCGCGTAGGCGCCCAGCTGAATCAGGTCGCGGGCTTTCTGGTACTTCGAGTGCAGCTGGCGGAACCGCCGCGCCGCGTCGACGTGCGCTGCGGGTGCCACATTCGTCATCACCCGCGAGATCGAGCGCTCGACATCGACCGCGGGGTAGTGGCCTGCTTCGGCCAGCTCGCGCGACAGCACGATGTGGCCATCGAGAATGCCCCGTGCCGCGTCGGCGATCGGGTCCTGCGGGTCGTCGCCCTCGGTCAGCACGGTGTAGATGGCGGTGATCGAGCCGCTGCCGGCCATGCCGTTGCCGCTGCGTTCGACCAGCTGCGGCAACTTGGCAAAGCAACTCGGCGGATAGCCCTTGGTGGCTGGCGGCTCGCCGATCGCCAGGGCGATCTCGCGCTGTGCCATCGCATAGCGGGTCAGCGAGTCCATCAACAGCAGCACATGCTGGCCACGATCGCGGAAGTGCTCCGCCACGGCGGTGGCGTAGTTGGCGCCCTGCATGCGCGTGAGTGGCGGGGCGTCTGCGGGCGCGGCCACCACCACCGAGCGCGCCAGGCCGTCGGCGCCCAGGATGTCCTCGATGAACTCCTTGACCTCTCGACCGCGTTCGCCGATCAACCCGACAACGATCACGTCGGCTTCGGTGTAGCGCGCCATCATGCCCATCAGCACCGACTTGCCGACGCCCGTGCCGGCGAACAGCCCCAGGCGTTGACCGCGTCCGACCGTGAGCATCGCGTTGATCGAGCGCACGCCGGTGTCGAGCGGCCTGCGCACCGGATCGCGGTCCATCGCGTTGATGGCCCGGCGCACCAGTGGGGCGTTGTGCACATCGACCAGCGGGCCCTTGCGGTCCATCGGGTGGCCATGCGAATCGACGACGCGGCCGAGCAGGCCGTCGCCGACCGGCAGGTGCAAGGTGCGGTCCAGACTGCGTCGCCAGGGATGCCGGGGCGCACCCAACTGCAGCGGCACCATCGGTGAGGTCTTCGGCACCACCCGTGCACCGCTGGCCAGGCCATGGATCTCGCCCGTGGGCATCAGATAGCTTCGGTCGCCAGAGAAGCCGACCACTTCGGCAGGCACCGGCGGCTGACCCGCCATGCGCACTTCACAGACCGAGCCAACGGGCTCGCGGATACCGGCGGCTTCGAGCACCAGACCCGCCACGCGCACCAGCATGCCCTGGGTTTCCAGAGCCACCGGATCGGCAGCGAACATCTGCAATGTCTCGAGGTAGCGCGTCCAATCGTCGGATCGGCCGGCTGCACTCGACTGCGCCCTCTCGGCACTGACGGTGGCACGTTGCAGCGCTTCGTTCTCGATGGGGCTGTTGATCATCGCGGGTCCTGATCGGGTTCGACTTCAGCAGGCACAACGGGCTCGACCTCGGCCCACTCGCCGGCAGTGCCCAGCGCGGCCGAGGCCCGGCGCCAACGCGCTGCCACCGTGCCATCGACACTGGCGATGTCGCTGTCGACACGGCAACCACCGCGCGCGATGCTGGCGTCCGGGATCAGTCGGGCTCCGCGAGCCTCGAGTACATCTGCAGCGCCTTGGGCAACCAGCGGCTGGTCATCGGGATGCACGCGCACAGTGATGTGCCGGGCGCTGAGCAGCAGCGCCTCGACGGCTTCCTGCGCCACGGCGGCGACCAGTTCCGGGTGTACCTTCAGTTCACTGCGCACGACCTGGCGCGCCATCGAGGTGGCACACACCGCGATCGCTTGCGCCAGCTGTTGCTGCAGGCCGTCGAGCTGGGTGCCGTGCGATTCCATCAGTCGACCGAGCTGACTGGTGATCTGCGCGGCATAGCTTTGCTTGAACCCATCGAGCGCGGAGAGGCCGTCTCGGTAACCATCCTGGTAGCCACTCTGCCGTGCTGCGCGAAGCTGCGCGGCCAGTTGCTCGGCAACCGACAGCGTGGGCGCCTCGGGCTCGGCAGTCGGCAAGCCAGCGTTGGCATGAGGATCGGCGCCCAGAAGCTCGTCCGGGTTCCACGCTTCGAACGAGCTGAGCTCTTCGCGCGGAATGAAGCGCGCGTAAGCCGAGGCCTTGCCCCCACCTTCCGGCGGCGGCACATTCTTGAACTTAGAGGAAGTCATCGTCGCCGCCACTGCTCAACTGGATCTGACCTTCGTCAGCCAGGCGGCGGACGATCTTCAGCAATTCCTTCTGCTCGCTCTCGACTTCGCTCACGCGCACCGGCCCGCGCGATTCGAGGTCTTCGCGCAGCGTTTCGGCCGCGCGCGTGGACATGTTTCGGAAGATCTTCTCGCGCATCTCGGGTGTCGCGCCCTTCAAGGCAATGACCAGCGATTCGCTCTGCACTTCCTTCATCAAGGTCTGGATCGCCTTGTCCTCGAGCTTCTCGAGGTCGTCGAAGGTGAACATGTTGTCCATGATCTTCTGCGCCAGATCGTTGTCAGCCTCGCGGATGTAGTCGAGCACAGCGGTCTCGATGCTGCCGCCCATCATGTTGATGATCTCGGCCGCAGGCTTCACACCGCCGAGAGACGCCTTGCGCATCTTGTCGCCGCCCGCCAGCACCTTGCTCATGACCTCGTTGAGGTCCTTCAGCGCCGAGGGCTGTATGCCATCGAGCGTCGCAATGCGCACCAACACCTCGTTGCGCTGGCGCTCGCTGAACAGCTTGAGCACCGACGAGGACTGGTCAGGGTCGAGGTGCACCAGGATCGCCGCAACGATCTGCGGATGCTCGTTGCGCAGCAGCTCGGACACCGACTGCGGGTCCATCCACTTCAGACTCTCGATGCCGGAGATGTCGCTGCCCTGCAGGATGCGGTCGATCAGCAGGTTGGCTTTGTCGTCGCCCAGTGCGCGGCGCAGAACGCTCTTCACGTACTCGTCGTTGTCGGGCACCAGCATGCTCTGCTCGCCAGCCATCTCCGAGAACTTCACCAGCACGCCTTCGACGCGATCGTGCGTGACCGCTTTCATCTTGGCAATGGTCTCGCCCAGCGCCTGCACCTCTTTCGGTGCCAGGTACTTGAACACCTCGGCAGCCTCTTCCTCGCCGAGCGACATCAGCAGGATGGCGGCGTTCTCCAGGCCTTCTTCAGGTGTATCAGCGCTCATCGTCGGTTCATCCGTGGGCGATGGAAGACAGGGGGCGCGCGGCCATCAGGCCGGCTGGCCGTTGACCCAGCCGCGCACGATGTGCGCCACCGCTGCCGGGTTTTCCTTGGCCAGCGCGCGCGCCGCATCGAGCTTGGCGGTGTCCCGTGGCGCTTCCAGCATCTGCATCGAGGGCGCCGGCAGACCCGGCAACGCTTCGGCGTCGCCGACGCTGGCGTTGAGCGCACTGCCAGGTGGTGGGACGGCAGGCTCCAGCGCGGCTTTCAGGCCGGGCTTGATCATCCCGAAGAACACCAGCAGCGCGACCAGTGACAGCCCGGCGGGAACGGCGGCTGCACGCAGCATGTCCAGAATCTCGGGCTGCTTCCAGATCGGCGTATCGACCACCGTCACCGGCTCGACCTTGAACGGCGCATTGATCACGCGCACCGAGTCGCCGCGCTCCTTGTTGTAGCCAATGCTTTCCTGCACCAGTGCGGTCAGCTTTTCCAGCTCTTCCGGCGCCAGTGGCACCTGGGTGACCTTCCCTTTCGGGTCGGTGACGGTGCGGTTGTTGACCACCACCGCTGCGTTCAAGCGCTTGACGGTGCCCGTGGCATTGCGCGTGACGCGCACCGTCTCATCGACTTCGTAGTTCTTCACCGCTTCGCGGCGGGTGTTGGCGGCCTGTCCGCCTGCCTGCGCAGTCTGCAGCGGCGCCGCGGCACCGGTGAGCGGGGCTGCAGCTGGCAACGGCGGCTGGTTGCTTGCAGCACCCGGCACGCCCGACGGCGCCGCCGGGTTGCTGCCCGACTGCTCAGTGGTCTGCTCGCTGCGCACGGTGACCTCAGCAGTGGCGCCCTGGTTGGGTTTGAAGAGCTTTTCAGTCGACTCGATCTGCGCGAAATCGATGTCGGCAGTCACATTGGCGCGCAGGTTGTCGCGGCCGACCACTGGCTCCAGCAACTCGGCAATGCGCTTGGAGTAGCCCTGCTCAATCTGTGCGATGTACTGCAGTTGCTGCGCATCGAGACCCGCCTGCGCATTGGTATCGGGCGGAGACGAGATCAACGCGCCGGTCTGGTCGAGCACACTGACCGCCTTGGGGCTCATCTCGGGCACGCTGCTCGACACCAGGTGCACGATGCCAGCCACCTGGCCGCGGTCCAGCGTGCGTCCGGCGTGCAAGGTCAGCACCACCGAGGCGCTGGGCTTCTGCTGCTCACGGAAAAAACCGTTCTGGTTGGGCAGCGCGAGGTGCACCCGCGCGCTTTCGACGGCGGCCAGCGAGGTGATCGAGCGGCTCAGCTCGCCTTCGAGGCCGCGTTGAAAGGTCAGCCGTTCCTGGAACTGCGTCTGCCCGAAGCGGGCACCGTCCATCATCTCGAAACCACCGACCGAGGCCTTCGGCAGGCCGGCCGATGCCAGCTTCAGGCGCGCGTCGTGCACCTTCGAGGCAGGCACCAGGATCGCCGCACCGCCATCGGAATGGCGGTACGGAATGTTCATCTGCGACAGCTGCGCAATGATCGCGCCGCCGTCCTTGTCGGACAGGTTGGCGTACAGCACCTTGTAGTCGCCCTGACTGTTCCACATGAGCAAGGCCAGCACGACGCCGACCAGCGCAGCAGCGCCCAGACCAAGGTTGAATTTGCTTTTCGGCGGTAGGCTCGCAAGGCGGGCGCCGAATCCGGGTGCGGCGGTCAGGTCGCCGGGGGACTTCAGGATGACAGCGTTGTCCATCGTTCTCGTTCAAGGCATGGGCAAGGCCGAAAGCACCGGCCGATGGGAGCCATTATTCGAACGCCGCGTCGCCTTCCAAGGATCGAGAAGCGAAGCAAACCCCGGTCAGTTCGCCCCATCGTGGCGCGCTCGTCTGTCTACGATGGACCTCATCAAAACCTGCCGTCCGTGCGTCTGTTCGAGGCGCTGGCGCAGGTGCATTTCAGGGGTTCGCAATGAATGTCACTCTCAAGCCGTTCGACTTTGCCCAGGCGGTGGCCCGTGCCGGGCTGAATACGCAGGGACAGCCACTGGGCAAGGCGGCACCGAGCGAGGGCGGTGGCTTTCAGGCGGCGCTGACCCAGGCGCTGGGCGCAGTCAGCAACTCGCAGGCGGAGGCGAGACGATTGCAGCGCGAGGTGCAATTCGACAACCCGAATGTGAGCATCGAAGAGACGATGGTCGCGATGCAGAAGGCTGGAATTGGCTTCCAGGCGACGATCCAGGTGCGCAACAAGCTGGTGCAGGCTTACAGCGACATCATGAACATGCAGGTGTGAGGCGTTGGCTCACGCCTGATGCGGACTCACACCTTCTGGTCCAGTGTTTTGCCTAGCAGTGGCACCTGTCCGTAGGGAGAAGGCTGTTTCGAGGCCGCCTCGAGCTGCCTGGTTTCCCAGCTGAGCCAGGGAAAACGCAGGGGAGCCGCCTCCCCGGGCTGGTCGCGCGGCGGCGAGTCACGCGGCGATGACTGCTGCGACGATCCGCTGTCGGGATCGGTCGGACGGACGGCGCCGATCGGCAGATGGACCGGTGCTGTGGCGGAAACCTTGCTGACGCTCATGATTCACTCCTGGAATCGAGGCGAGATGCCTGTATCCAGGATGTCGGCGGATGCACGCGGGACTTGACGGCACGAGGTCGTCAATTTGTAACAAGCCGTGGCTTATTTCTCAGTCCAGCGAGATCAGGCGCCGGCGCTTCTGTGTCTGGTCGATGTAGCGCTGCAGCGCGCGCAGACTGTCGCTGCCGACATTGACCATCTCGCACCCCAGTCGAACACCGCCGGCGTCGTGCTGCAGGGAGGTGACATGCTGGATCCGAAGCGGTGTGCTGATGCGGGTGTCCGCATCGAGGTCGAGTTCGACACCATTGAGCAGCACACCCGGCTCGATCATCGGCACATCGTCGGGAAGAAACAGTGCGCAGCCGCCGATGCTGACGTCCAGCACGCGCAGTGACAGGGGCATGTCGCGCAGCATCGGATGGCGCAACCGCGCGGAGGGAGCGTGTCGCAGCAGTGGCCGCACGCGGTAGCTGTTGCGACGCTGAAAGCGGAACATGTCTCGCGGGTAGCCACAGCTGATCGCACTCGAGCGCCCGTTGTGAACCAGCAGCAGACCCTGCACATCGAACTGCACCTTCACACTGTCGAGGTAGCCGACGGCCACCGCTTCGTTGCATTCGATCAGCGCCTGAAGCTGCGGCGATTGCGCATCGGCGCTGAAGCTGAGGACACCACGCGCCGCGTCGACCGTCCACAAGGTGACAGGCACCGCGGTGCCGTTCGGCGCGTTCAGGTTCAGCACCACATTGGCGTCGAGCAGTTGCTTGAACATCGCTGCCAGTTCGGCAGGTTCAGTGATGTGGAAGTCGTCCAGACCCCCATGGGCGGCGGCCACGGCGTCCAGCGGCATCGGCAGCGTGTCCATCGAGACGGGATGCAGTCAGTGCAGCGTGGCGCGCGTGCCGCCCAGCAAGTGATCGAGGCCTTCCAGCCAGGGTTCGGCCAACACACGCACCTCGGCGTCATTGACCAGGATGCGTTGCATGATGCGCGACTTCAACTGAAGTTCGTCGCTGGCGAGCTTCTGATTGGCAGCGGCATGCTTGAGCTGCGAAATGAGCAGCGCGCAGGCGCCCTCGAGCTTGACCACGGCGTCCCAGTTGCCATCACGGGCAGCATCAAGCATGTCCTGGCTCGCGCGCTCGATGGCCTCGTAGTAATGGAGCAAATTGGTGCTCATGGCAATTTCGGTTGGGGTCGGTTGCAATTGCGGCTTCATCCGTTGGCCACCCGCTTCGTGGCCGGCTCGATGGACTGCACGCCGATCTGCATCCAGGCGTCGCGCAGCGGCTGCACGAGGTTGGCGCATTCCTGCAGCATCGCTTCGTCGTTATGCAGATTGGCCATCGTCAGGCGCTGAGACAGATAGCCGTAGAGGGTGTTCAGGTTGGTGGCCAAGTCGCCGCCAGAGTTCATGTCGAGCGCGCCCTTCAGGCCCTCCTCGACGATGCGCACCGCGCGGCTGACGCTGCGGCACTTCAGCTCCACATTGCCGCTGCGCAGCGCGCCACGCGCCTGCGCGATCGATTCGAGCAGCCCGTCGTACAGCATGGCGACCAGACGGTGCGGGTTCGCACCGTCGACCGCAGAAGTCACGCCGATCTGCCGATAGGCGTTGGACTGCGGATTGAAACTGGGGGTGCTGAAGGGGTTGGCGGCGGCAAACATCGCTGGCGTCCTCGAAAAGTCTGTGTGCTTTTTTTATCGGCTTACCGACGTGGCACTTGAGGACCTGACGCGCTCAGTTGGAGCCCGATTTGTTCCAATTGGTGATCTGCTGGCTGACGTAGGAATTGAGTCCGGTGAGCGCACTGAGCCGCGTGTCGAGCGCACCGTACTGCCGCAGCAGGCGCTCTCGCGTGGCGGTGAGCCGCAACTCGTACTTGGCCACCTGGTCGTCGGCACGCTTGATTGAGGTGCGCAGACCTTCGGAGCGTGTCGTCACGAGGCCGTCGGTGAGCGTCATCGAATCGGTCAGGCTCTTCAGTCGGACGGCCAGGCCAGTGGAGCCGACGCCGTTGGAGGCCGGATTCGTGAACGCCTTGCTGACCTCGGTGAGGTTGCCCAGCGCGCTGCTCAGCTTGGCGTCGTTGACGGTCAGGCTGCCACTGCGCTGCAATTCGATGCCCAGGTCGGACAGACTGCGAAACACCGACGAAGCACCGCTGGCCTGTCCGAGCGCGGTGCGCAACTGGCTCTGCAGCGACAGGGTGGCCCGGTCACCCTGCAAGGCGCCGGCGGTCTTCGAGTCGGGGTCGTACTTGGTTTGCTCACCGAGGTACTTGCTGATCTCGTTGTAGGCCTTGACGAAGTCGTTGACGGCATTCTTCATCGCCGCGGTGTCGCTGCCCACGCTGATCTGCGCATTGGTGGTCGTGACCTTGGAGACCGTCAGCGAGACGCCGGAAATGACGTCGGCGAAGGCGTTGGTTTTGGAGGTGACGACCAGCCCGTTGATCGTCGCCTGAGCGTCCCTGGCCTCCAGCGTCTGCGTCAGCCTGCTGCTCGCGGGCACCGCCGGGTTGTAGACCAGGCTCGCGAGCGAGGGCGGATCGGTCGGCAGGGTCGGCAGTGGCGTGTCAGCGGTTGCGGTGATGCGCAGCGCGTTCTCGGCGCCGGTCTCGAGCGAGCGGATCGCCAGTCGCGAACCCGTGCTGTCCTTGACGATGGACGCGCTGACTCCGGCGTTGGCGGCATTGATCTTCGCGCGCACGCTCTCCAGAGAGTCTTCGCCGGCACCGATCACGATGTCGACCGACGCGGCCGGCACCTTGGGCGCGAACGTCGGTCCGGCGCCCCAACTGCCGAGCTCGATCTTCAACGTGCCGGTGCCAACCGATGCGGTGTTGCTGCTGTACGCGCCCGATGCCAGCGACTGCGACTGCGCGAGTTGCGACACCTGAACGCTGTAGGTGCCGGGCGAGGCCGTGGCATTGGAAGTGGCGGTGACAGCGGAAGCATCGGTGCTGCCGGTCGAAGTCTTCTGCCACAGCGTCGGATCGGCGAGCCGGGCCACTGCGTCCTCGACGTTGACCGTGTAGCTGCGCAACAACCCGAACGCCGACAATTTTGACTGCAGCGCCGTTTTCTGGGTCGTCAACAGGTCGATCGGGCGCCGCTCAATCGACACCAACTGTTCGACGATCGAGTTGACGTCCAGACCGCTGCCCAGGCCCGGGGATGAGATGGTCGCCATCGAAACGCTCCTTCAGTTCTCGTGGTCTATCGGCACGACGCGCCATAACCTGAATGGGAAATGGCAACGACCCACCCGGCCGCAAAGCCGGGTGGGTCGCACACCGACCCGGACGGCGCAGCGCGGATCAGCCCTTCAGCAACTGCAGCACCTGCTGCGGCAGTTGGTTGGCCTGCGCCACCATCGCCGTGCCGGCCTGTTGAAGGATCTGCGCACGCGACAGGTTCGCCGTTTCTGCCGCGAAGTCGGCGTCCATGATGCGACCGCGGGCGGCTGCGGTGTTCTCCGACTGGATCATGATGTTGGAGACTGCGTTCTCGAAGCGGCTCTGCACTGCACCCAGCGTGGCGCGGGAACTGTTGATCTGGTCCAGCGCGTCGTCGATCTGCTTGATCGACAGCCAGGCGTCTTCGACGGTTTCGACCGTGATCGCGTCGATGCCCACGACCGAGGTCGAGTCGTCGTTCGCGATGTTGAGGTCTGCCGAACTGAAGCCGGTGGTGGCCACATCGAACCCCGCGGCGATGACCGCGACCGCGCTGCCGTCGGTGTCGAGTTTTGACGAACGGAACTCGATCGTGTACGTGTCGGGAGCCGTCGTGCTGGGTTTCAGGTACGCGGTCACGCCAGTCTCCGGTGTCAGGCGGTTGATGCCTTCGACCACTTGACCCAGACGCTGCTGAGCAGTACGCGCCACGGCGATGTCGCCGAGCGTGTAGGCGGTGCCGTCAACGGTGATCGCCAGCGAGCCGTCGGTGATGGCGGTCAGCGTCGTGATTTCGCCGGATGTGACAGCTGTGGACACGTCGGTGCCGTAGACCACCTTCGACAAGCCACTGGCCGATGCGTTGGTCAAGGCCGCCACGGTGATGCTTTCGCCGGAGTTGGCGCCGATCTGGAAGGTCGATGCGGTGAACGAGCCATCCAGCAGCTTTTGCCCGTTGAAGGCGGTCTGCTTGGCGACGCGGTTGATTTCGTCGCGCAGCTGGCCCACTTCGGACTGAAGGGCCTTGCGGTCGTCGGCGCTGTTGGTCGCGTTGGCCGACTGCACCGCCAGTTCACGCATGCGCTGCAGCATGTCGCCGAGCTTGCCGAGTGCACCTTCGGCCACCTGGGCCAGCGAGATGCCGTCATTGGCATTGCGTGCGGCGACGTTCAGGCCGCGTACCTGGGTGCTCATGCGCTCCGCGATCGCCAGACCGGCAGCGTCGTCCTTGGCGCTGTTGACGCGAAGGCCTGAAGACAGCCGCTGCATCGAGGTCGAGAGCGACCCCTGCGACGCATTGAGGTTGCGCTGCGCTGTCAGCGAGTTGATGTTCGTGTTGATCGTCTGTGGCATCGCCGCTCTCCTGAGTCATCGGGACCGAGATCCGGCAAGATTGCCGGGACCTTGCAGCCCAAAGGACTGCCGTTGATGTCTTCATTTTTCGACATCAGCGCCAGGCGGCATCTCTTGATAAACGACCCTTAACACGGTCAATCTTCGAACTGCGCGTTGTCTGCTCGGGTTGCTGAAACACGAAAAAAATGCCCGGCAGGGCCGGGCATTCGAGAGGACGGGACCGCCGCGCGTGCGGTCCGGGCGATCCTTGGCAGGTATCGAGTCGCTCAGCGCAACAGCGAGAGCACCTGCTGGGGCAACTGGTTGGCCTGCGCCACCATCGCCGTGCCAGCCTGCTGCAGGATCTGCGACTTCGACAGGTTGGCAGTTTCCTGCGCAAAGTCGGCGTCGACGATCCGGCCGCGGGCGGCTGCGGTGTTCTCCGACTGGATCATGATGTTCGAGACCGCGTTCTCGAAGCGGCTCTGCACTGCACCCAGCGTGGCGCGGGAACTGTTGACTTGGCTCAGCGCGTCGTCGATCTGCTTGATCGCGAGCCACGCATCTTCCGCCGTGTCAACGTTCAGGTCGTCGAGGCCAACGGCGGTCGAATCGGCGGACACAGCCAGATCAGCAGCGGTGAAACCGGTGGTCGTGGTGTCGAAGCCGGCGGCCGAAACAACAACTGCGGCGCCGTTGGCGTCGAGCTTTGACGAACGGAACTCGATCGTGTACTGGTCCGGCGTGGTGGCATCCGGCTTCAGGTACGCGGTCACGCCGGTGTCGGAAGTCAGGCGGTTGATGCCTTCGACGACCTGGCCCAGGCGCTCCGAGGCGGAGCGAGCCACCTTGATATCACCCAGTGTGTAGGCGGTTCCGTCGACGGTGATCGACAGCGAGCTGTCGGTGATCTCGGTCAGCGTGGTGATTTCACCGCTCGTGACGGCGGTGGACGTCGCCGAGCCATAGACGACGTTCGACAGGCCACTGGCCGATGCGTTGGTCAGTGAAGCGACCGTGATGTTCTCACCGGCGCCAGCACCCACCTGGAAGGTCGCGGCGGCGAAGGTTCCGTCGAGCAGCTTGGTGCCGTTGAACGAGGTCTGCTTGGCGACGCGGTTGATTTCGTCGCGCAGCTGGCCCACTTCAGATTGAAGCGCAGTGCGGTCGCTGGCGCTGTTGGTCGCGTTGGACGCCTGGACGGCCAGTTCACGCATGCGCTGCAGCATGTCGCCGACCTTGCCGAGCGCGCCTTCAGCTGTCTGTGCCAGCGAGATGCCGTCGTTGGCATTACGTGCGGCGACGTTCAGGCCGCGGGTCTGCGCATTCATGCGCTCTGCGATCGCCAGACCGGCGGCATCGTCCTTGGCGCTGTTGACGCGAAGGCCTGAGGACAGCCGTTGCATCGAGGTGGCCAGCGAGCTTTGCGACGCGCCGAGGTTTCGTTGGGCCGTGAGCGAACTCACGTTGGTGTTAATGGTCAATGCCATGATGATTCACTCCTGTCGTTAATGGACTCCCGGCGGGGACGCCGGCCTTGACTCGTATGGGGAAGTCACCCTCCCCATTCGCGCCTGTCTTTGGCCAGAGCCTGAGCTCCCACCGCTGACCGGCTGCGCCCGGCGGCAGTCATCGAATAAGTCCGACGGATTGGTTGTGTCGGCTCTTCGGTCGGCTGTTCCGGACCACGAGGCTTTGGGGTAGCAGCCTCGATGAATCCTTTATCGGATCAACCAGGCGGCGACTTGAGGAATCCGTGCGAACAGAGTCGACAAGTTGACGGCGCGTCCGTGGGAAACGACGGGAAACACCCGCGCTTATCGGCGCTTGCCACCCCGGCCTTGTTGGCTAAATTGATCGGGCCGCGGTCCGTTGCGTCCGCGAGGATGCAGCCCCATGTCCGCCTTGCCACGTTTTGCCAAATCCACCCCGGGCAGCGTGCCCGCCGCCGTCGTCCAGGGAGGCCGCCGGTACGCCCAGTCACACGAAGCGGCCTATCGGGCAGTCAAGGCCGGCGACTGGGACAGCGCCGCGCGCCGGCTGTGCGCGTTGTCGACGCACAGCGGCTTCACCGCCCACGACTGGTTGGTGCTGGCCAGCGCGCGCCACAAGCTGGGCCGCATCGAGGAGGCGCAGCAGGCCGCTGAGCGGGCGCTGGCGCTGGAACCGGACAACCACAAGGCGGCGCACATCTTCACCATCACGCTGGTGCATCAGAACCGGTGGGCCGAGGCGCTGGCGGTCTTCGAGCGCTTCGCCAACGGACCGGCACGCCAGCAACACGACTTCGTCGTCAATCACGCCGTCACGCTGCAGCAACTGGCCCGCCATCAGGATGCAGTGCCGGTGTTGCTCGAGGCCATGTTGCAGCAGATGGCCGATCCGGCGATGCACATGCGCCTTGGCGTGACCCTCAAGGCCCTCAAGATGTACCAGGAATCGGCAGAAAGCTTCCTGACCGCACACACACTGGATCCGAAGCGGTTCGCTGCGCAAGTGATGGTGTTGCACATGCGTCAGTACGCCTGCCAGTGGAAGGACTACGCCACCAGCCGCGCGGGCATCGTCGAAGCGATGAAAGCGCTGGAACAGGACGACAACCCGCGGGGCGAAGGCGCGGTCTGGGCGCTGGCCGCGATCGAGCACCCGCCCGTGCTGTTCAAGAAGGCCTGCGGCCAGGTCGCGGCCAAGCACCAGCGCACGGCGCGGCCGCTGACACCGCGAGCGGTGTCGCCTGCAGGGCAGCGGCTGCGCATCGGCTACGTGTCCAACGACTTCCACAACCACGCGACCGCGTTGCTGATGGTCGAGGCGCTGGAACACCGCAACCAGGAACGCTGCGAGGTGACGCTGTATTCGCACAGCCGCGACGACGGCAGCGCGCTGCAGACGCGTGTACGCAGCGCCTGCGAGCGCTACGTGGACATGCGTGCGATGTCCGAGCAGCAGATGGCGCAGGCGATCCACGCAGACGGCATCGACATCCTGGTCGACCTGAAGGGGCACACATTCGGCAACCGGCTCGGCGTCTTCGCGCACCGGCCGGCACCGATCCAGGTCGCGTGGCTCGGGTTTCCGGGCACCTGCGGCGCAGACTACATCGACTACATCATCGGCGACCCGCACGTCACTCCGCTGGCGCACGCTGAACACTACAGCGAGCACATCGCGCAGATGCCGCACAGCTACCAGCCCAACGACAGCCAGCGCCAGCGCCCGCAAGCGGTCACGCGGGCGCAGTGCGGCTTGCCCGAGGACGCACTGGTGCTGGGCTGCTTCAACCAGAGTTTCAAGATCGGGCCCGACAACTTCGCCGCCTGGATGCGCATCCTGCAGGCGGTGCCAAACAGTCTGCTGTGGTTGCTGGAAGACAACGAGCAGGCCACGCGCAACCTGCGCAGCGAGGCCCAGGCCAGCGGCGTCGACCCGGCGCGCCTGGTGTTCGCCCCGCGCGTGGCGACAGCGCTGCACCTGTCACGACTTCCGTTGGCCGACCTGATGCTGGACAACTGGCCGTGTAACGCCCACACCACCGCCAGCGACGCGCTGTGGATGGGCGTACCGATCGTCACGCTCAGCGGCGAGATCTTCGCGTCGCGGGTGTGCGCCAGCCTGCTGTATGCGGTGGGCCTCGGCGAGCTGGCCTGCGACAGCGTCGCGCAGTACGAAGCCACAGCAATCGCCTTGCTGCGCGACCGCGAACGACTGCAGCGGCTGCGCAACCACCTGGACTCCGGCCGCATGGGGTTCCCGCTCTTTGACGGTCGGCGCTTCGCCCACGACCTGGAGCAGCTCTACCAGCGCATGGCCGATCGAGCCCGTGCCGGCTTGCCGCCGGCTGCATTGCCCGCCGCTGGCGAGGCCCCGCAGCCATGAGCGCGCCGGCGATCCATCTGGTGGTGATGCAGCCCGTGGGCTACCTGCATTCGCAGGGATTCCTCGACCAGGCGCGCCACGTGCGCTGGCAACTGCGCCGGCTCGGGGCCACGGTCACGCTGGCCAAGAACCGACTGCGCGAGGACGCGGTCAACCTGATCTTCGGCGCCCACCTCGGCTTTCCGGTCGAGCTCCAGCAGCGACACGCCTGCATCTTCTTCAACCTGGAACAACTGGGTGCCGGCGGGGCGGCAGTGCGCCCGGAGTACCTGGCGCTGTTGCACCGCTCGGCCGTGGTCGACTACCACCCGGCCAATGTGGCGGCGTATGCCGAAGATGCGGCCGACGTGCCGATCGTGCCGCTGCTCTACTCACCGTTTCTGGACCACGGCGACACGCTGCCGCTTGAGCAACGTCCGATCGACCTGCTGTTCTTTGGCAGCTTGAACGAGCGGCGCCGGTCGGTCATCGCGCGCGTCGAGGCCTGCGGGCTGCAGGTGGCGATGTTCGATCATGCGCTGTACGGCGCCGAGCGCGACGCCTACATCCGCCAGGCCAAGGCGGTGCTGAACACGCCCTTCTACGCCAGCAGCCGCTTCGAACAGGCTCGCGCATCGCATTGCCTGTCGCTGGGCACGCCGGTCATCTCGGAGCGCCTCGACACATCGATGCCGCCGGTCGCTTTCGAGGATGCCGTCACCTGGCTGGGCGACGGTGAACTCGAGTCGTTTTTCCGTGATCGGTTCGGTCGTCCGGCATTCTTCGACGAGGCCCGTGCGCAACTGGAACGATTCAAGCGGCACGATGGTCGGGATGCCTATGCCGAACTGCTGTCGTTTGCAACGGGCTACGCCGAAGGACATGCCCGCTATCGGCCCGCAGGCCCGTGGCAACCGTGCCAGCTTTGGGTAGGCCGCGCTGGAGCCGAACACCAGCCGGCGTGGTGCCAGATCGCAAGCGACGCCATCGACGAGCCCCATCTGGTGCTCGATCTGGGGCTGCCGCTGGAGCTGCCGCTGCAACTGCCGACCCGCAGAGGCGGCGAGGTATCGATCGACGCCGGACAGTTCGAACGCATCGCCTGTCAGACCGCGGCGGAGGTACCGGACTGGGCCCAGATGATCCGCAACATGATGACCCTGCTGGCCGAGCACGGCGAGGTCGATCTGGAGGTGCCCTACGAAAAATCGTGGGCGGCCTGGTCGCAGCCCACGCACCGGCGCGCCTTCAGCGAGGCCTCCTGGGCCTGCTATGTCGAGCGCTTCTGGACGCAGGGCTGGCTGGACCATCGGTTCGAGGTGGCCGCGTCGACCTGGCTCGACGGTGAACGTCAACCGTGCAAGAAGGAAGCTGGCGTCTGGATGCGGCTGACGCTGCGCAAGATTCCGACCTCGCCCCGCGAGCGCACGCTGGCACGCGCGCAGAGCGCGGATTTCGGCGGCGTCAGCGACGACCTGGGCGATCTCCGCGCGTCGGCTTCATCGCAGCGGCAGACGCAGGCGATCTCGTTTGTCACGGCACCAGCGGGCGCGCCCGCTGCGACAGCGGCGCCGATACCGACCTTCCGGCTGGCACAGGGGATGGCCGTCCACCTCGACGAGGTCAGTACGCAAGTCGATGCACTCATCGCAAGTCGGGCTTACGACGGCGCTGTCAAGGCGATCACGGTTGGCGTCGCGCGCACATTCATGTTGCCCGAGCTGACGCATCACGCGCTCTACTATCCGGAACTGGATCGGCAGATGGCTCGGCTCGCGCAGCAGTTGTCACCGGAAGCTGCCGCCGAGGGCACACCGAGCCGCTCAGCGAGCGGGCCGACTGTCATCATTGCCACGGCCTTGTTCGATGTCGGAGGGCATTCACGCGTTCTCGAGGACCTGTCGCACGAAGTTGAACAACCGATCGTCGTGCTGACCGATCTCTTCGACAGCGCGACCAAGGATCCGCGGCAGCAGGCCTGGATCGCCAGCCGGCTGAAGCATGCGCAAGTGATCGTGCTGCCGCAAGTCGATCTGTGGGCGCGCTGCCAGTTGCTGCGCCAGCTCGTCAACTCGTTCGATCCGGCCCAGATCTTCTACATGGTTCACCACCACGATCCGGTGCCGTTCATTGCGACGCTGCAACACGCCGGCTCTCGCAAGGTTTTTTTCCACCACTGCGATCACAACCCGAGCCTGGGCGGCACCTTGCCTTCGCTGCAGCATGTCGACTTCACCGAATCGCTGCGCGACCGTTGCCGGGTCGCGCTGGATCGTCCATCGACGTGGCTGCCGCTGTACGTGGCGGACCACGGCGTGAAGTCCTTCCCCACGGTGCGCCCTGGCGAGTTTTCGGTCGTCACCTCGGGACGCGCCGGCAAGTTCACACGCCGGGGCCGTTGCGCGCTGCAGGCGATCGTCGCCACCGCGCTGCAGACCGTCAGCGGACGCTTCTTCCACGTCGGCCCGCTGGCAGCAGACTGGCTGGCCGAGATCCGCGCACACCTGCAACAGGAAGGAATCGACCCGAAGCGCTTCGAAAGCCTGGGCCAGGTGCCCTCGCTATGGCTGCAGCTGCAGCAGACACAGGCCGAGGTGTACATCGGATCAGCGCCGATCTCAGGCGGGCGAGCAGGAATTGAGGCACAGGGCTGTGGCTACCCCGTGCTGCATTTCGCCGGCTTCGAGGAGGGCTCGCTGCTGGCCGACTACTCCTCCTACGCGTCGCCCGAGCTGGGCTGGTCCGACCTGAAGGGACTGCGCAAGGCCTTGCAGCGCGTCGGCAAGGAACATGCGGCATACAGCGCCCGGGCACGCAGCTTCTATGACGAAGGGTTCTCGAGACAGCATTTCCGCGCCCGCCTGGACGACATCCTGAGCACCTGAGCCGGCACCTCAAGGGGGAAGATTGATGCCGAGAGCGCCTGCATTTCCGGTCTTCGCCTCGCAGGGCGTGCCACACACTGCGTGAATGCTGACCGTGGAACCCTACCGAGCCGCTCTTCAGCCCATTTGGGACGCGCAGGTGCGCGCCGCGCGCAACGGAGTGTTTCTGTTCGAGCGCGGCTACATGGACTACCACGCCGACCGATTCGTGGACGGCTCGCTGATGGTCTTCGACGGCGCCGAGGTGGTCGCGGCACTTCCGGCTCACCGCATCGGCGACGACTGGGTATCGCACGGCGGGCTGACCTTCGGCGGATTGCTGATGCATCCGGACACCGGGGCGCAGTCCGTGCTGACGATCTTCGATGTGCTGGTGCATGCGCTGCGTGAGCGGGGTGCGCGCAGGCTCGTCTACAAGCCGGTGCCGCACATCTTCCATCGCCAGCCGTCGGAGGACGACCTGTACGCGCTGCACCGACTTGGCGCCCGCACGGTCCGCGTCGACCTGTCGACCACCGTCGATCTGGCGCGCCGACCGTCGCTGGCCAAGGGCCGCCGCCACGCGCTGTCCAAGGCTCGCCGCGCTGGCGTCGTGGTGCGCGAAAGCGACGACTACCCTGCCTTCTGGACGCTGCTGGAAGGAGTGCTGGCCGATCGACATGGCAGCGCGCCAACGCACCGACTGGACGAGATCACGCTCCTGGCACAGCGCTTCCCGCAGATTTGTCTTTTCGGTGCCTACGCCGACGCTGCGGACGGCGCAGAGCTGCTCGCTGGCGCCGTGGTGTACCGCTACGACGGCGTGCTGCACACGCAGTACCTGGCCAGTTCCGCCGCTGGCCGCGACGTCGGGGCACTCGACGCCGTCATCGCCCACCTTCTCGACGACAGCGCCGACGGATGCCGGTGGCTGAGCTTCGGCGTCTCGACCGTCGATCAGGGCCGCACGCTCAACACAGGGCTGGTCGGTCAGAAAGAGATGTTCGGGGGTCGCAGCACCGTGCTGCAGACGCTGGAGCTGGACTTGCAAACGGACATCGAAGTGCGATGAACTCTCTGCGCGACATCGAGGACTACCAGCGCGCCTACGAGGCGAGCGACTTCGAGCCGGTGCAGGCCCGCATGCGCAAGCGGATGCTGCTGGAGCTGCTGGCGCGCTGGCGTCCGGCGCGCGTGCTCGAGGTCGGCTGCGGCAACGATGCGCTGTTTCGGCATCACGACGCGTTCGAGCGCTTCTGCGTGGTCGAACCCGGTCAGACGTTCGCTGCGATGGCCCGCGAGCAGGCCGGCAGCGACGCGCGCATCCGCATCGTGCAGGCCTTCATGGAAGACGCCGCTGAACAACTGGCGGACGAGCGCTTCGATTGCATCCTGCTCAGCGGCCTGCTGCACGAGGTGCCCGATTGCCATCGCTTCCTGGCAGCCGTGGCGGCGCTGTGCGGGCCGGCGACGCGGGTGCACGTCAACGTCCCCAACGCGCGCTCGCTGCACCGTCTGCTGGCACTCGAGATGGGCCTGATCGGCGGCCTGCACGAGCTGTCTGCCAACCAGCGCAGTCTGCAACAGCCGCGCACCTTCGACATCGACAGCCTGAGCGCGCTGTGCAGCGACAGCGGCTTCAAGGTCACGGAAAGCGGCTCGTATTTCGTCAAGCCCTTTACCCACCGTCAGATGGCGCAACTTCAGGATATCGGCCTGATGGACGAACGGATGCTCGACGGCCTGTATGGCCTCGAACGCCACCTGCCAGGTCTGGGTTCGGAGATCTACGTGAACCTGCAGCGCGTTCCGTCAACCAAGGAGGCGTGATGAGCCACGACAACCCGTTGGACACTCCATTGGCTCTGGTCGGCAACTCGCTGGCCGTGCTGGTCGCCGCCACTGAGCGCGCGCGGCACGGGCTGCCGACGGTGGTCGTCAACCCGGGCGGTCCATGGGGCGGCTATTTCGGCGGTTTGCAAGCCGACGGCTGTCGTTGGGACGCAGGCATGGTGATGTACGAATTCACCTCCTTTCGCCAGTGCGAAACGACGCCCGCATTGGCCAGCTACGACCCGCTGCAACGCAACGACATCGGCCGCTTCTGTGGCGTGGTGCGCGACTACGTCGAAGGCCGGCAGGCCACGCGCGCCGTCGAGCCGCCGCAGATGTGGATCGGTGGGCAGCTGCTGCCCGACCTGCTGCTGGCCAATGGTCTGGCGGCGCTGCCGGATCTGGCCTGTGCCCCGGCGGCGCTCGCCGAGCTGCGTCATCAGGTGGCGCTCGCGCGTCTCTCGCCCTGGCATGCCAGCCGCAAGAACGCGTGGCCCGCCGATGGCCGCCGTGCATCGGGTGACAGCGCCCTGCTGGACTGCGACTCCGTTTCGCGCCTGAACCACGGCGAGGTGCTGCATGACGCGGTGTTCGCACCGTTCGCACGCCAGGTGCTGGGACGCGATGCGGGTCACCTGGCGGCGCTGTACCACCGTATTCCTTGGCTGCCCCTGTACTGGCCTGAAACGCTGCTGTCCTGGCTGGAGGGGCGGCCGCAGGCACTGCCGCCCACGGTGTTCAGCTACCCGAAAAAAGGCAGCGTGGCCGACCTGTGTGCGCTGCTGGCGGCGCAGATGAACGCATCGCCTGTGGTGACCGTGCATCAAGACAAGGTGCTGGCCGTCGGGCGCAGTGCGCAGGGCTTCGTGCTGCAGCTCGAACACGGTGGTCGCCTTCACGCCGCCCGCCTGGGCTGGGGCCAGACGCCCCACCAGGGGCTGCTGGCCAGCGGCATCGCTGCGGCCGCACCGCCCGAGCAGCGCCTGCCACTGCTGCTGGCATTCCTGCGACTGCCCCGCGCGACGCTGCGGCACGAATTCAGCGTGCTCCACATCGCCGACAGCGCGAGCGGCGCCTACCGGATCAACAACGCCAGCGTCTGCGCCGGCGAGCACGACAGCGACAGCGTGCGCCTGGTCGTCGAGGCCAATCCCGAGCGCTTCGCAGCCTTTCACGGTGCCCTGGCCGACGACGCAGCGATCGTCCGCGCGATGATGGAGGATCTGGCCGGTCTGGGCCTGATCACCGGCGGCCAGACGCCCGAGTTCAGCAAGCTGCTTCGGATGTCCGGCGCCCTGCCGCTGCCGACTGCCGAGGGCTTGAGCGCAAACGCCGACCAGCGCGCGCAGTTGCTCGCCCGCTGGCCAGGCGTCGAACTGTTTGCCAACAGTGCAGGTCCGTTTGCGACCTCGCTGTCGGACCAGGTCATCCAGGGCCTGCTGCTGGCCGCCGTGGCAGCGGACGACCTGCCGCCCGTCGACATCGACACCCGCACACCCGCCTGCGCCCACTGACACCGAAGGGAGAGCCACCATGGCCATCGCCGACTGCCGCATCATCGACATGCCCCGCATCCAGGATCCACGTGGCAACCTGACCTTTGTCGAGGGCGGACAACAGATCCCGTTCGACATCAAGCGGGTCTACTACCTCTACGACGTGCCAGGCGGCTCAGAGCGCGGAGGACATGCGCATCTGGGTCTGCACCAGTTCGTCATCGCGATGTCGGGCAGCTTCGACATCGTCCTTGACGACGGTTTCGAGAAGAAGCGGATTCATCTCAACCGCTCTTACCTGGGCCTGTATCTGCCGCCAATGACCTGGCGGGAACTGGACAACTTCTCCTCCGGCAGCGTCTGCATGGTGCTCGCCTCAGAGCGCTACGACGAGGCGGACTACCTGCGCGACTACAGTGACTTCATGGTCCAGGTTCACGGCAACCGCCGCAAGGCCGTGCGCGAGGCGGCTTGCGCAGAGCGGACAGTGGCCGAAAGTCTGATCTGATGGCCGACGCGCCGATTCCGTTCCTCGACCTGCAGCGCATCAACGACCGCCACCGTACGGCCTACGCAGCTGCGCTGTCGCGCGTCCTGGACAGCGGCAGATTGCTGCTTGGCGAGGAAACCGCCGCCTTCGAGCGGGAGTTCGCCGCCTGGTGCGGCGCCTCGCATTGCGTCGGTGTGGGCAATGGCTTCGATGCCTTGCACCTAGCGCTGCGCGCCTGGAACATCGGCGCCGACGACGAAGTGATCGTGCCTTCTCACACCTTCATTGCGACGTGGCTGGCCGTCAGCGAAGTCGGCGCACGGCCTGTGCCGGTCGAGCCCGCGCCAGGCTGCTGCAACATCGATCCCGCCCGCGTCGAAGCAGCCATCACGCCTCGAACCCGGGCCATCATTGCGGTACACCTCTATGGCAGACCTGCCCCGATGCGCGAACTCAGCGAGATCGCCCGACGTCGCGGCCTGAAGCTGCTCGAAGACGCTGCACAGGCCCACGGTGCGCGGCTCGGCGGCCAGCCCTGTGGCAGTCTCGGCGATGCGGCGGCGTTCAGCTTCTATCCGGGCAAGAACCTCGGTGCGCTGGGCGACGGGGGAGCGGTCACCACCAATGACCCGGCCCTCGCCGACCGGCTTCGACGGCTCGCGAACTATGGCTCGAGCGTCAAGTATCACCATGAACTCGCAGGGGTCAATTCCCGGCTGGATGAGTTGCAGGCCGCCTTTCTGCGCGAGCGACTGCGCGCCCTGCACGCCGACAACGCGAATCGCCGCCGTGTGGCGCACGCCTACCTGGCCGGCTTGGCCGCACTGCCGGGCCTCGCCCTGCCGGCCGCCGACGACGTCGACACACTGTCGGCGTGGCATCTGTTCGTCGTGCGCCATCAGCAGCGTGACGTACTGGCCAAACTGCTGGCAGGACGTGGCATTGGCACGCTGGTGCACTACCCGTTGCCCATCCACCGCCAAGGCGCTTATGCCGGCACTGCGCTCGCCCAGCAGACCTTGCCCCTGGCAGATGCCTGGGCGAACGAAGCGCTGAGCCTGCCCATCGGGCCCACGATCAGCGACGATGAGGTCGCCTGCGTGATCGAGGCCACGCGCGAGGCCTGTGCCGCACTCAACGTCACCTGAACGGTGCCTGCAAGCCTGCCTTGTCGGATGCGCCGAGGGGCTGCGCAGTCTTAATCTGGGGCAAAGCGTGCTCCGATTAAACTCCGGTGTGGCGTTCGACTGTCGGTCAGTGCCGTACGCAACATCTGACTTCGTCGAACTAATGCAACAAGCCACGTCACGCTCAACACCGAATGTCTCCCTGAAGGGCCCGCACGAGTCCGCTCGCGACGATGCCGTCAACCTGCAGCCCGTGCCGGCTCTGCCTCCGTCACTGAAGAGTATTCCAGGGTCTGAGCCGGTTCTGCCAATCGTCCTGATACATGGCCTGCTCAGCACACCGCGCGAGTTTGGCCTGATTTCCCTGCCGCTCCAGGCCCGTGGAGCGCCGCTGATCATCCTGAACATCCCCGGCTACACCGAGGCAGACCGCAGCCAGTTCAGGCGCTGGTCGTCGTGGGTCGATGCAGCTTGCGATGCGATTCGTGAACAGTTTGGCGCAGATCAGCCTTTCGTATTGGGAGGCCTGTGCTCCGGAGGCATGGTGGCAGCGGCTGTGGCGGCGCGCGGCGAGTTCGATGTTCGTTCCTTGGTGATGATGTCGCCCAGCTTCGGTTACGACGGCTGGGCGCGAACCAAATGGTGGGGCTGGCGCAAGGTGGCTCATGTGCTCGGCGTCGACCGCTGGATTTCAGTGCGTGAGAGCGAGCCGTACGGCATCAAGAACGAAAAGATCCGCAAGTGGGTCGAACGCGACATGCACGTGCGTGCCACCAGTGCGGCCGGCCCGTCAACGTTGCCGCTGTGGGCCATCAACCAATCCGAAAGGCTGATGCGCCATGTTGCTCGCCAGTTCCCACGGCTGCCCATGCCCACAGTCGTGATGCATTCACGTCTGGACGAAATCTGCAGCCTGGGTGTTGTGAAACGGGTTTTCGACACCCTGCCAGCCGGCCCCAATCGCCTCGTGGTGTTCGACAATTCATATCACATGATCACCATAGACAATGATCGCCAAAAGGTCACCACTGAGCTGCTGAGATGCGCGGGCCAGGGCGATCGAAGCGCAGCAACGCAGATGGACGCCGCCGCGAGCGGGCCCGCAATGAATCCGGCCAACGCGCAGACCGCAGCCGACGCTTACACAGGAGTGCTCTTATGTCCAACACCATGACCGAATTGCTGGGGTTGATCAAAAAGGCTTACGACATCGACCCGTCGACGATCGACCCGCACAAGCCACTGTCTGAGTTCGGATTGGATTCCTTGGCGCTGGCAGAGTTGATGTTCAACATCGAAGACCACTTCCACATTGATTACCCCGAGTCCCGCACCGGCGTGCAAACCCTCGCCGAATTGGCGCAGGTGGTAGACGAGGTGCGTGCCGCAGTCGCCGAGAAATGACGAGCGGCACGCCGAGCATGCGCGAGGTGGTGATCTCTGGCCTGGGGCTGGTGTCTCCCCACGGAGACGACCTCGGGCTTGTGTTCGACGCGATGCTCAGGGGCCAATCGGCCATCGCGCTTTGGGGCCACGATGGCATGCCGCCTGCTGCGGTGGCCAGCGTCGCCTTCTCTTCGGCACGCTGGTTCACGAAGTTGCAACTGGTCGGTGTCGACCGGGTCAGCCAGATGGCCGTGGCCGCGGCCGAGTTGGCGCGCACCGACGCATGCTGGCCTGAGGCCATCGACCCCGAGCGGATCGGCGTGTTCATCGGCAGCGGCATGGGCGGCGCTTCCGCGCTTGAAGAGGGCTATGAAGCATCCCGTACCGGGCGCCGTGTCTCGCCGCTGACGGTCGTCGCCGCCATGACCAACGCGCCGGCGGCGCACATTGCGATCCGCGCTGGCGCGCAGGGCCCGGTCTACACCTACTCGGTGGCCTGCGCCTCATCCGCGGTGGCGATCGCCGAGGCCGCCAAGGCGATCGCGGCCGGTGAAATCGACATCGCCATCGCCGGCGGCGCCGAGGCCTTGTTGGTGCCTGGCGTGGTACGCGCCTGGCAGGCGCTGCAGACCCTGGCCACCCCCGACCCCACCGATCTGGGCCAGTCGTGCCGGCCCTTCGACATCAATCGCTCAGGCTTTGCGCTGGGTGAAGGCGCTGCGATGCTGGTGCTCGAATCGCGTGAACACGCGATGGCGCGGAAGGCGCCGGTGCGCGTGCGCTTCGCCGGCAGCGGGGTCAGCTGCGACGCGCAGCACATGACCAAGCCCAATGCGCCGGGCCAGGTGCGTGCGCTGCGCAATATGCTGCGCGCCAGTGGCCTGGACCCGCGCGACATTGGCTACTGCAACGCTCACGGCACTGCAACACGGGTTGGCGATGGTGTCGAATGCGAAGCCTTGCGCAGCGTCTGGGGCAAGGACATCGATGGCCTGCGGGTCAGTTCAACCAAGGCCATGCATGGCCACCTGCTCGGTGCCGCAGGTGCGCTGGAAGCGGTGGTGACGGTGCTCTCGCTGCAACAGCGACACGCGCCACCCACACCGAGTTGCGTGCAACCGGATCCGGCCTGCGACATTCCTCTGATCCGCGAATCCGCGGCGTCGCTACCGACGCTTCAGGCCGCCATCAGCAATTCTTTCGCCTTCGGCGGCACGAACGTCGTGCTGGCTTTCTCCCGCCACGACTGATCGGGGTTGAGCTACTTCGCCTTGTCCGCGGTTTCGGCGGGCAGGAAGCGCACCAGCACACGTTGACCGACCCGCAGTGCCGTGTCGTCCAGTTGCAAAAGGCACTCGACAACACGCGTATCGGCGATTTCTTCGCTGCCAGCAGTGTCTGGTGTGCGAGGCGGGCCGAACACTTCGCCAACGTTCAGCACGCGCGCGCCATGCACCACGTTGTCTTCGGCGATAGAGACCACCTCTGCGCGCATGCCGGCTCGCACGCGGGCGATCAGTGCTTCATTGAGGTCCGCACGGACGATGCGCGGGCCGTCGGGCAGCAGGTGCAGCACCAGCCCGTGCGGCTCGACGTATTCGCCGACCTGCGCAATGCGTTGCACCACCTGACCGTTTGCCGGGGCCCGCACCGTGGCCGAGGCCAGCACGTGCGTTGCCTGGGCAACACGCTGCTTCTCGACCAGAACCGCGGTTTCCTGCGCCGCCAGTTGCTGCCCGGCATAAACCACGGCGAAACGTGCGTCCTCCAAAGCCTGCTTGCCCGCCGTTCCCGGCTGCGGGGCGGCGATGGCCCGTTCGCGGCGAGCGCGTGCCACCAGCAGTTCCGTGCGCAGCACCTCGAGCTGGGCGACAGCGCGCGCCTGCTCGGCCTTGGCCAGTTCAAGCGCGGCGCGTGGCTCGCGCGTATCGAGCTGCACCAGCACCTGGCCTTGCTTGACCGCAGTGCCTGCCTCGACGCCCCAGCGCTCGATCATGCCGCCATAGGGCGTTGCCACCCGAAGCAGGCCGCCGGGCACATCGACCCGGCCACGCGCAATGGCCACGAAACGCGCGTCGGCACCCGGTGCCGACGCGCCGCCGGCCGGCGTGCTTGCGGATGCGGAACTCGCGGCCTTGCGCGCATCGTCGTGCGGCGTGCAGGCCGCAAGAGCAACGCTCAGCAGGACGAGCATTCGCAACGAAGCGGGCGCAGACAGGAGGTGAAGCAACATCGTTTTCATCATGCAGATCCTTGCGCCGCAGGGCGGCGTATGTCGTCGAGCAGGCGCCCGTCTTCCATGTGCAGCACGCGATCGGCATGCTCGACCACCCGGGGGTCATGACTGACGCACAGCACGGCCGCGCGGTGCTTGCGCGCCAGCCGGTGCAACAAGTCGATCACGATCTGTCCGTTGCTCGCGTCGAGCGCGCTGGTCGGCTCGTCGGCGAACAGCAACTGCGGCTGCTTGGCCAGTGCCCGCGCAATCGACACCCGTTGCTTTTCGCCACCCGACATCTCGCCGGGGCGCAGGCCCGAGCGGGCAGCCAGACCCACCTCATCGAGAGCCACCAGCGCGCGCTCTCGCGCCTCGGACTTCGACAGACCCAGAGCGCCCAGCGGCAGCATCACCTGCTCGACGGCATCGAGCGCGCCGAACAGGTTGAAGCCCTGGAACACAAAACCGGTGTGACGCAAGCGAAAGCGCTCCAGCTCGCGCGCGTCGAGCGCCCACAGCGATTCGTCCAGCGCCAGCACCTCGCCCGAATCAGGTCGCGACAGGCCGCTGAGCAAGGCAAGCAATGTGCTCTTGCCGCAACCCGAAGGACCGGAGATCAGAGTCAGCTCGCCGACCGACACATCAAGGCTGAGGCCGCGCAGGATCGGTGTGTCAAGCTTGCCACTGCGAAACGACTTCACCAGTTCGCGACCACGCAGCGCCACGGTGGTGGCAGCGACTGGCGCGTGAGACAGCGTGGCGGCGCTCATCGCAGCAACGAGGCCGGGTCGGCGCTGCGCAGCGCGCGCACTGCCGCCCAGCCTGAAATCATCGAGATGCCAAGCACCAGCACCACACAGGCCAGCGCTGCCCAGCCGTCCAGGGCAACGGGCACGTGGTAGTGCTGGGCCAGCTGCAATGCCGCGAAGGCACCGATGGCCCCGACCACCAACCCGACACTGCCGATCCATGTCGCCTGCTCCAGCACCACGCCACGCAGCGCAGGCACGCCAATGCCGAGCGCCTGCAGGGCCGCGTACTCAGCGGCCGAACCGGCCACCGCGCCCATCAGCGTCTGGCTCGTGATGACCGCGCCGACCAGGCTGACGATGATCGCCATGAACAGCACGCCGAGGCCCGCGCCAGTGTCAAACAGCCAGTAGTCGGATGCCTTCTTGGAAAACACCTTGCTGGGCCACACCGCAAAACCGTGCTCCAGCCCCGTGGCTTCAAGGCGCGAGCGCGCCGCGGACAATTGCGATGATTCGCGCAATCGCACCACGTAGTACGGAACGCGCTCGTCACTCGGCCCGGCGGGTTGCAACTGGGCTGCGGTCTCCAGTGATGTCAACAGGTGAACCCCACCCAGCGTGCGCAGACCGGATACGGTGCCGACCACCTGCACCGTGCGGCCATTGATGCGCGGCCGATCGCCGACCACCACGCCCAGCTTGACCAGATCGGCCTCGTCAACGATCACTGAATCGGGCTGATTGAGCCGTGCCCGCAGCTCCGCAGGCAGCACACGCGCGAACAGCAGTGCGTCAGCCGAGGTGTTGATGCCTGACACATACAGGGTGATCGCCGCCAGATCAGCCCGCGAACGCCAATCTCCCTCCATCCAGTTGTAGGCCTCGACGCGATCGACCGCTGGGTCGAGACGCAGCCAGACCTCGGTGTCCAGCGGCAGGATGCGGCCCTGTTCAACGGTCGGCGTTTTGGGCTTGCCGACCCACAGATCGCCACGCGAGGAGTCGATGTAGACCGCTGCGCTGCCAAAGATGCCGAGCACCAGAGCCGACTGCACCAGCAGCAGCAGCCCGGAAAACGCCACGGCAACCACTGCGGGAAGAAAGCGCCGCCAGTCGTGCAACAGGGATTTGCGTGCCAGCGGAACAATCATGAGGCCGACGGCGACGCGGCCTTGCCGTCGAGGCGTCGAGTCCGCACTGAGCAAGAAGGTAGGAGGGGAGTGGTCGTCGCCATGGCCAGGATAATAGTGGGCCTGTGTGAAGGCCTTTTTGGACAAAAGTTCAGTGCCGAGGCGCAATGGACCGTTAGGCCAGCGTGGCACGCCTAGCTGTTCTGTACTCATCGAGCGAGCTGCGACGTTCGTGGCCGCTATTCCATCGCCCAGAAGCAGTCGTTCTGGGCAGGGTGCGTACCGGCGTGTAACTCGCCCCGCAGTCAACGCTTGTCTTGCAGCGCGTCGATGGTGTCCAAGAGTGCTGCCATGTTGGCCTTGCAGTAGGCTGCATTTGGCGGGTCTGCGCGCAGCGTCTCAAGTGAGCGGTCGATTGCCTTGTCAAGGCGATGCCAGTCATCAGAGGACCGCGGCTTGAGGCCCGCCTCGGCCGAGTCCCATGCGATCTCCAGATCCTTGATGCGGGCCTTGGCGCCAGGCAGGTCCCCCTTATCGACGATCGCGGACACGTCGGCTGCTATGGTGCGAAAGGGGGTGAGGTCCCCGAGGTGCGACGTGGAGCGATCTGCCGTACCCGATGTCTGCTGTGCGGTTGCTGCCGTGCCGCCGCCGCTGGTGGTTTGTTCGGGTGACTTGGAGCAGCCTGCGGCAATGGCCACCAGCAACGCCATCGCCGCGGATGCAGCAGATCGAATGAGCAAAGTGCGAGAGTTCACGATACGTCCTTGACGGGTAGCGGGCATGGAAAGTTTGTTCAGTTGGCAGATCGTTGCGCAGGTCGCTGGCTCTGGCTGAACTGCGCGGTGGCCACCAGCGCCACGATCACGGTGAGGAACAGCGCGCTGGTCCACATGGCGCCCACGCCCAGGCCGCCGTAGGTCTTGGCCTGGGTCAGCAGGTCACCCAGCGCCGCGCCGAAGGGCCGGGTCAGGATGTAGGCCAGCCAGAAGGTGAGCACCGCGTTGCCGCCGATCCGCCACGCCGCGTAGGCCGCTGTAATCAACGCACCGAACACCACAGAGCCCCACACGAAGCCCAGGCCCAGCGCTTCGGTCGCCAGATCGCCGGCCGCCGTGCCGAGTGCGAAGGTGCACAGGATGGCCAGCCAATAGAACAGCTCTCGCCGGGGGGTGACGATGTCGTGCATGGACAGTGTGCGCTCCACCCCGTACCAGACGGCAAAGATCGCGGCCAATGTCAGCGCGAACACCGACGTGCTGAGATAGAGGCTCACGTCCAGGCCGTCGGTCAGCAGGTCGGTAACCTGGGTTCCGACCACACTCACCAGCACCACGGTAAGCCAGTAGGCCCATGGGGTGTAGCAGCGCGTTCTCAGCTGCACGACCAGCGCCATCGCCAGCAGGGTAGCCATGACCGCGCGGGTCGGACCCTGGCCCCAGCCCGCGTTCACCGCCAGGAAGTCGGCGCCGGTCTCGCCCACCGTGGTGGACAAGATCTTGATGATCCAGAAAGCCAGCGTGATCTCCGGGACCTTGTTGAGCCACGGAATCGTTCGGCCTGATGGTGTCTCGTTCATGATGTTGCAAATCGCTGGTAGTCGATAGGCAATAGTCTTGCTGTGAACCATTAGCTGGAACTTAAGTGCAGCCTCTGTAGCTGCGATTTCCAGAGCACTACCGGTTAGCCATGAACACCAGCTTCCGCCGCCCGGAGGATGAGTTCGACCTGCAGTGACGCAGTCCTTCGCCCGCATGGATAAGTGCTGGAACTTCGAGCGCACCACACTAGCATTCAACACATGTCACAGACAGCTGTTCCCGCTATCGATGCGTATCTTGCTGGTTGAGGACGACGAGTTGTTGCTGTCCGGACTGCGTGACGCACTCGGGCAGGCCGGCTATGAGCTGGACCACCTGGGCGCTGCCGAACCAGCGCTTGACGCACTGGCCCACCGAGTGCATGACCTGGCCATCATCGACGTCGGGCTGCCCCTCATGGATGGGCTCGAGCTGGTGCGGCGCGTGCGGGCAGACGGCAACGCGGTGCCAGTGCTGGTGCTGACGGCTCGTGATGGCCTCGACGACCGTGTGCGTGGTCTCAATGACGGCGCAGACGATTACCTGATCAAGCCTTTCCTGGTGCCGGAGTTGCTGGCACGGATCCAGGCGCTGATCCGACGCAGCCAGTCGGCGGGCAGTTCGCGGATGACAGCTGGGTCATTGACGCTGAACACCGCCACCCGCGAAGCTCAGCTGGCGGGGCAGCCATTGCCGCTGACGGCCCGTGAATGGGACCTGCTGCAGATGATGGCCCTGGCGGCTCCGTCGGTGGTGGCCAAGCGCCGCCTGGCCGACAGCATCAGCCGATGGGACAAGGAGGTCACCGACAACGCCGTCGAGATCTATGTGTCGCGGTTGCGCGCGAAATTGACGGGCGCTGGCGTGTCCATCCGCACCGTGCGGGGCATCGGCTACCGCCTGGACTTCTAGCGGCTGGCGCGGACAGACATGGTCAACCGTCATGACTCGCTGCGCTCGCGGCTGCTGCGGCGACTGTGGTGGCCGCTGCTGGCCGTCTTGCTGCTGAGTGCGCTCTACGAGTACGACCAGGCGCTCAACCGCGCACGCGACGACCAGGACCTCGCCTTGCGCCGAGTGGCGATTGCAATCGCATCGCGGCTCGATGTCGATGCAGACGACGCGCGCGATGACGATCTCGGCTGGCATCTGGGGCGCACGGTGGCCGCCATGCAGCGGGCCGACCTCACGGATCGACTGATGTTCGTGGTCTGCGACAGTCACCAGACGGTGATCGGCGGTGACGCAGCGCTGCTGGCGCTTGCGCGCGCGGCGAATCCGCAAACCTATGCCGACCGGGAGGTCAATGGCGAGGCCATGCGCGTGGTGACATTTCCGCACCCGTCGCCATTGGGTCCGGTCACGGTGGTTGTGGCAGAGACCACGCACCGCCGCGCGCAGCAGGGACGGCGGGTGCTCATCGACACCGTACCGCCCAACCTGCTGCTGATCGGGCTGGCGCTGCTGCTGGTGCGCACTGGCGTCAACCGAGCCATGTCGCCGCTCAACCGTCTGAGTGTGTCGGTGGCCCAGCGGGCGCCGGAAGACCTGAGCCCACTGCCACTGGAGCCACTGCCCGAGGAGTTGCTCCCACTGGTGAAGTCGATCAACCGACTGATGACGCATGTCAGCAGCTCGGTCGAATCGCAGCAGGCCTTCCTGTCGAACGCGGCCCACCAGTTGCGAACACCCCTGGCGGGGGTACAGACGCAGATAGAGCTGGCACTCAGGGAAGCCCCCGATGCCCAGAAGCAGCGCCTGCTGAAAGTGCAACAGGCATTGCAGCGCATGGTCCGCATGACCCACCAGATGCTGGCCCTCGCCCGATCGAGCTCGCAGGCGGCCTCGACCGAGGATTTCGACACCATCGAGCTGCAGCATTTGCTGGAAGACGCCGCCTCGACCTGGCTCGACTCTGCGCTGGCCGCCCGCGTCGACCTGGGTTTCGAGGCCGAACCGGCCCGCATTCGGGGCTCCACATGGATGCTGAGGGAGATGCTGGGGAACTTGATCGACAACGCGATCCGGCACAGCCCGACTGACGGTCGCGTCACCGTGCGATGCGGATGCACCGCGACCGGACACCCGTGGCTGGCGATCGATGACGAGGGCCCCGGGATCCCGGCTAGCGAGCATGACAAGGTGTGCGAGCGGTTTTACCAAGTCGCTGGCACGCAGCCTGGCGGTGCAGGCCTGGGCCTGGCCATCGTGCGCGAGGTGACGTTGCGGCACGGCGCTTCATTGACGTTCAGCAGCGGCGCTTGGGGACAGGGACTGACGGTCAGGGTCGAGTTTCCTCGGGCCGCCTGACTGGAGCCGGCTCGCAACCGACGAACAAGACGCACGCCAGGGCCCTCGGCAGGACCAGCAGCTGCTTACCAGCGACTGTCAGGCGATTGAAGGGTTTTCCCCACTAGGGTAACGACTTCACGTTTCCCTGCGAGCCTTCATGCATCACCCGGCCCTTTCTGGCATTGATGCGCATCCCACTCACCCCAAGCCGATCGTCGTCGGTCATTGGGTGACTGCAGCGCTGCTGTTGATCGTTTTCAGTCTGGTGCTGTCGCGCGAATGGCTCGACGACAAGACGGCGCGCGTCCTTCTGCTGCAGGCTCATCGCGCCGTGGGGCTGCTGATCGGCAGCATGGCGATTCTCAGGCTCGCCCTGCGCAGTCGTTTGCCGCTGGCCACGCCAGCCACCCCGCTGGCGACATGGCAGCTTTGGATGTCCCGGCTCACGCAAGCCTTGATGTACGGCCTGTTGCTCAGCCTGCCGGTGCTGGGTTGGTTGCTGACCAACGCACGCGGTCAGCCGGTCAGTCTGCCGGTACTTGGAAGCCTTCCTCTGCTGATGGAGCGCGATCTCGACCTCGCTGACACGCTGGAGCTCGTTCACTCCTGGGCGGCATGGGGCCTGTTGGCGCTCATCGCGCTGCACGGGGCTGCTGCGGTGTGGCACCACCACATCCGCCGGGACGGGGTGCTCGCAGCGATGTTGCCAGGCCTGCGCCCGAAATCGCTGACGGCATAGAACACCACCGAAATCTCGCAACCGAACCACGCCTGAAGGACCCACCATGTCGTTGAGAAGTACTCTGCGGAGCCTGTCGTCGGGTTTCGGCCTCGCCTGCCTCCTGCTGGGGGCCACGCCCAGCCACGCGCTGCCCAGCTATGCGCGCCAGACGGGCCAGGACTGCGCTTCGTGTCACGTCGGCTCATTCGGTCCGCAGCTCACACCGTACGGCATCAAGTTCAAGATCAGCGGCTACACCGACAGCGATGGCAAAGACGGACATGTTCCGGTGTCGGGCATGGCCGTCGCCTCCTTCACCAACACCAACAAGAAACTCGCTGATCCACCTGACCACGGGTACAACCGGAACAACAACGTCAGCGTCGACGAGATCTCCCTGTTTCTGGCGGGCAAGCTGACCGAGAACATCGGCTCCTTCGTGCAGGTGACCTATGACGGCACCTCTGGCCACAGTTCGATCGACCAGATGGACCTGCGGTTTGCGCATGCCACTGCCTTGGCCGGCAAAGACCTGGTGCTGGGACTCTCGCTGAACAACAACCCCGGGGTCCAGGACCCGTTCAACACACTGTCGGTCTGGGGCTTTCCTTATGTGAGCACCCCCTTCGGCTTCAGTGGTGCCGAAACAGGTTCATTCGCCAACGGCGCCGTCGAACAGCGCGTGCTCGGCCTCACGGCCTATGCGTTCTATGACAACAGCTGGTATGCCGAAGCAGGCACCTACCGATCACTGTCCAGGAACCTACAGGACAAGCTGGGTCTGGATCTCGCCGAAGACCCAGGCCGCCTGAAAACCGGCTCGGCGTATTGGCGTCTGGCCTACTTCAAGGACCTCAAGACGCAGGCTTACTCGGCAGGTGTCTTCGGTTTCAGCGGCAGCCTGCAGCCTGACCGCCAGGTGAACCAGGCCAATGGCTACAACGACATCGGCATCGATGCGATGTACCAGTACCTGGGCACACGCGAACACATCGTCACCGTGCAGGGCAGCTATCTGCGGGAGCATCAGAAGCGCAGCGCGTCGCTGGGTTCAGGTGAGGCCAGCAACAAGTTCGGTCATCTCAACGAACTCAAGCTGAACACCTCTTACACCTACCAGCAAACCTGGGGTACGACGCTGGGCTACTTCAAAACCAGCGGCGACTCCGACACCAGCCTGTACGCCGACAACACGCGCACGCAACCGAACACTGCCGGCGGCATCGTGGAACTCAACTGGACGCCGTTCGGCAAGGAAAGCTCGTGGGGTGCTCCGTGGGCGAACGCCAGGCTCGGCGCGCAGTACACGTTCTATGGCAAGTACAACGGTTCCTCGAGCAATTACGACGGCAGCGGACGCAGTGCGTCCGATAACAACACGCTGTTCCTGTACGTGTCGACGGCCTTTTGAACGGGCTGGCTGACATGCAGATGCCCCGAGCCATGTTCAATCACATCGCCCGAAGTACCTTGTTTGCCAGCGCGGTGCTGGCTCTGGTTCCCTCGTTGTCCTGGGCGGCCGGCGACGCGCAGGCCGGTATCGATGTCTTCGCAGGCCAATGTGCCGAGTGCCACAGCATGAAAGAAGGCAAGAACAAGAAGGGGCCGTCCCTGTTCGCGGTGGTGAGCCGCAAGGCAGCAGCGATCACCGACTTCAAGTACTCGGATGCCATGAAGTCGAGCGGATTCACCTGGACGCCGGAGCAGATCGACGCCTACGTGGCGCTGCCGAAAAAGGCCGTCCCCGGTGGCACGATGAAGTACGACGGCTTGCCCGACGCGAAAGCACGCGCCGACCTGATTGCCTACCTGGCCAGCGTCAAGTAACACTGCGGGTGGCGCCCACCGCCACCCGTAGCCCGGCAACAAGCCACCTGCAGGCCCTGGGAAGGGTCCCTGCAGCGCCCGTCGGCACGCTGGCTGCGTGTAGGAATTTGCCTGACACGCTGGATGGCAAAAGAAGGACTCAAGCCACAGAGATGGGCTGATGTCAGCCCCCATCTCTGATCTTCACAATCTGTTTCACGTTGCGGCGATTTTGAAACCGGCAGCGCGAAACGAAGACCCGCCCCGACCCATCGCCACTGAAGCTCAGACAAAAGGAAACTGCCATGACCGCCGACCAGATCCTCACCGAAATCCGTGAAGCCAACCTGTCTTACCTCATGCTGGCGCAAAGCCTGATCCGCAGCGACCGCGAACAGGCGCTGTATCGCCTCGGCATCAGCGAAGAAAACGCCGCGTTGCTGAACCTGATGACGCCTGCGCAGATGATGAAGATCGCCTCGGGCAACACCCTGCTGTGCCGCTTCCGCATGGACGACGACATGGTCTGGGGCCTGCTGACCAACCATGGCAAGGGCGCTGCCAACGACACGACCAGCCGCCTGCACGCCAGCATCCTGATGGCCGGTCGCCATCAAGAAGCTGCCTAGGACTGTTGACCCCCGGCGCGGGGTACCGCGCCACCCCCCGCGGGGGTTCCGGGCCTGCTTGGGAGCGGCCCGGCGCTGACCCGGACCACTTCGACAATCACTGAGACAGCGAGAGACACCATGCGCAGCAAAAGCATCCTGACCGAAGCACGGCAAATCGAACGCGCCGTGACCCTCATCCACCTTGGCGCCCGCCTGCAGGTACTGGAGAGCGAGACCGATCTGAGCTACGAGCGTCTGCTGCGCCTGTACAAGGAGGTCGCCGGCAAGTCGCCGTCCAAGGGCCAACTGCCCTTCTCGACCGACTGGTTCATGACCTGGCAGCCGAACATCCACTCGTCGCTGTTCCTGAACATCCACGAGTACCTGAACAAGGTCGCCGAGATGGACGAGATCGACACCGTCATCAAGGCCTACCAGCTGTACCAGGAACAGACGAAGGCGCAGGGCCTGGAGGAATTGCTCTCGGTGACGCGCGCCTGGCGCCTGGTCAAGTTCATCGACAACGGCATGTTGACGATGACGAAGTGCTCGAAGTGCGGCGGTCACTTCGTGACGCACCCCCACGAGATCTCACGCCATTACGTCTGCGGCCTGTGCAACCCACCGGCACGCGCCGGCAAGGGCAAGGCAGCTGGCGGTATCCAACTGCATTGAAATTCACGGCAGGGGCCCTCTCGATGGGCCGGGCGCTCAAGTCGCCCGGCCGTACACCGATAAACCGGGTTCTGATGTACCGATCTCTGGCAAGTTGTCTCCTCCTCGCACCCTGTGTGCGTTCCATCGGACCCTTCTGGGTCCGTTCTTTTTTCTGGAATGAGCGTCGATCAGCCCGTTGATGCGGGCATCACCCGAGCCTGAGGCCCCGGACACTCAAGGCTCGATCGATCAGGTCGATATAGGAGCAAGCGCGTCACGCCGGCCGCGCTGGACACTCACTTCGGAAACCGTCTCAGCATGTTCGTACTCATCGGTTGGGGCCTGGCCATGGCCTGCATCTTTGGCGTGTACATCGTTCACGGTGGAAACATCCAGGTGATCCTGAAGGCGTTGCCGTTCGAAATGATCACCATCCTCGGCGCGGCACTTGGCGCCTTTCTGGCCAACAACCAGATGAAGGTCATCAAGGCGAGCATCAAGGGCCTGGGCGCCTGCTTCAAGGGCAGCAAGTACAGCAAGGCGCGCTACATGGAATTGATGGCGCTGCTCTACGACATCCTGCAAAAGGCCCGCAAGGAGGGCCTGATGTCCATCGAGCAGGACGTCGAAGACCCGCACAACTCGGCAATCTTCAAGAAATACCCCGTGGTCGGCCATGACCACCACGTGGTCGAGTTCATCACCGACTACCTGCGCATGATGGTCTCGGGCAACCTGAACGCCCACGAGATCGAAAGCCTGATGGACAGCGAGATCGAGACGCACCACAACGAGGAGCACGCGGCGGTGGCCGCGATCGCGCGACTCGCGGGCGGCCTGCCCGCCTTCGGCATCGTCGCAGCGGTGCTGGGTGTGGTGAACACCATGGGTTCGGTCGGCCAGGCACCGGCCATCCTGGGCGGAATGATCGCCTCGGCACTGGTCGGCACCTTCCTCGGCATCCTGCTGGCGTACGGCTTCGTCGAGCCCTTGGGCGGGCTGCTCGAGCAGAAGGTCGAAGACGGCTCCAAGGAGCTGCAGTGCATCAAGACCACGCTGCTCGCCAGCATGCAAGGCTACGCCCCCCAGGTCGCGGTGGAGTTCGGCCGCAAGGTGCTGTTCTCGACCGATCGCCCGACATTCGCCGAGCTGGAAAGCCATGTCAAAGGCAAGAAGTAGCGCCCCGGGGGGCCGAGGCCGCGCGCAAGGGCCCGGAAGGGGCCTTGCGGCTGCCGAGGGCCAATGGGCCTGCCAGCCCGTTGGCGCCACCCATCGGGCCGGGAAACCCGTCCTTCGGGCGTGGCTTGAGGGACGCTTCGCTGCGCTTGCTTGGCTTGAACGGAGCGTCTGATGGCTGGCGATTCGAAAAAGCTGCAGCCGATCATCATCAAGCGGATCAAGAAGGGCGGCCATGCTGCGCATGGCGGCGCCTGGAAGATCGCCTACGCCGACTTCGTGACGGCGATGATGGCGTTCTTCCTGCTGATGTGGCTGTTGGGATCAACCACCGAGGGCGACAAGAAGGGCATCGCCGACTTCTTCAGCGCGCCGCTGAAGGTGTCATTGGGCGGCGGCTCAGGCTCAGGCGATTCGGCGCACGTGCTCAAGGGCGGTGGCCAGGACCTGTCGCGCACCAACGGCCAGGTCAAGAAAGGCGACATCGAGGGCAAGCGCAGCACCATCAACTTGCTGGCGCTGAAAGCGGAGCAGCGCGCGGCCGAAAAGGCTCGGCTCGAGGAACTGAAGAAAAAAGTGCAGGACGTGCTGGCGGCCAACCCGCGGCTTGCGTTGATGCAGTCGCAGATCCGCCTGGAGATGACACCCGAAGGGCTGCGAATCCAGATCGTCGATGCCGATAGACGGCCGATGTTCGACATCGGCAGCTCGATGGTGAAACCGTACATGCGCGAGCTGCTGCAGATCATCGGCGAGGTGCTGACCGAGGTGCCCAACCGCCTGACGCTGGAAGGCCACACCGATGCGCAGCCGTTTGGCAGTGGTGAGCGTGGCTACAGCAATTGGGAACTCTCTTCGGATCGCGCCAACGCGTCGCGCCGGGAGTTGCTGGAGGGTGGCCTGCCTGAAACCCGCGTTCTGCGCGTCCAGGGCCTGGCATCGAGCCGGCCGCTGCCGGACACCGACCCGCTGAGCCCGACCAACCGCCGCATCAGCATCATCGTGATGAACCGCGATGCCGAGGACCGCTTCTTCAGCAATCTGTCCGAATCCGAAGAACCGGATGCGTCGATCGTCGATCCACCGGTCGGCGTCGAACTCCCCTCAATTTCCGCGCCGCTTGACCGATAAAACGCTTCAGTCACCTTTCGCTTGCCCATTTCGAGGATCGCCATGAGCCACCCGACCGACATGAAATTCCTGATCGTGGACGACTTTTCCACCATGCGTCGCATCGTGCGCGGCCTGTTGAAGGAGATCGGCTACAACAACGCCGAAGAGGCCGAGGACGGTTCCGTCGCGCTCGGCATGCTGAAGAACCAGAAGTTCGACTTCATCGTCAGCGACATCAACATGCCGAACATGAACGGCTTTGATCTGTTGGCGGCGATCAAGAAGGACGACTCACTCAAGCACCTGCCCGTGCTGATGGTGACCGCTGAAGCGCGCAAGGAAGACATCGTGCGCGCCGCACAGGAGGGCGCCGCCGGCTACATCGTCAAGCCTTTCACGAAGGCGACGCTGGAGGAGAAGGTGCAGAAGATCATGCAGAAACTGGCCGCTACGGCGTGAAAGGACGGCCATCATGAACATGAATGAACTCGCAAACGCCGGCCTCTCGATGGATGCCCCGAAGGCAAACCCAGGCTCACCTGGCGCTTCGCCAGAGGTGTTCCAGCAACTGGGCGCGATCACGCGGCAGTTGCACGACACGCTGGTCCAACTCGGCGTGATACCCAAGCTGCAGATCGCGGCCGAAGGCCTGCCTGATGCCCGCAGCCGGCTCAACTACATCGCCGAGAAGACCGGCGCAGCCGCCGAAAAAGTGCTGAACTCGGTTGACTGCGCGAAGGCCGACCACGCCCACATCATCGAAGAGACTCGCCGCATCGCGGCGGCCATCGTTGCCGACCCGGTGAAGGCCGTGGCCTCGGGGTCGATCCTGAACTTCGTCACCGAAGTGGAGCAAACCACGGCACGCATCGACAACCACCTGACCGACATCATGATGGCGCAGGACTTCCATGACCTGACCGGTCAGGTCGTTGCCAAGGTGGTGGCGCTCGCCAACGAACTGGAAGACAGCCTGGTCAGGCTGCTGGTGCAAGCCGCTCCGCCAGATCAGGCGCAGAAGGTCGAGCAGCATCTGCAAGGGCCGGTGGTTGACGCCGCAGGCCGCACCGATGTGGTGTCAAATCAAGGCGAGGTGGACGATTTGCTGGCAAGCCTCGGTTTCTGATCCGCAGCGCCACTGCGGCGCAGTGCTTCAGCCCGTCTCTCCACCCACCAGCCCATTGCGGATGGCGTAGACCGTCATCTCGGAGTTGTTGCTCAGGGCCAGTTTCTCCAGCACCCGAGCACGGTAAACGCTGACCGTCTTCGGGCTCAGCATCAGCTCTTCCGCAATGTCGGACAAGCGCTTGCCCGACGCGATCATCACCAGCGTCTGCAATTCGCGATCTGACAGCTTCTGGTGGGCCAGTTCAGTGGCTGGCGTGGTGAGGCTCTCGACCAGCATCTGCGCGATCTCCGGGGTCACGTACTTGCGGCCCTGTGCCACGGTGCGCACTGCAGCGACGATCAGGGCCGGGTCGCCCCCCTTGTTCACATAGCCGAAAGCACCGGCGCGCAACGCGCGGATCGCGTACTGATCCTCCGGGTACATCGACACCACCAGCACGCGCAGCGTCGATCCCTCTTCCTTCAATGCGTGCAGCACATCGAGCCCGCTGCGGCCCGGCAGGTTGATGTCGAGCACCAGAACGTCGCAACTCGATTGGCGCAACAGGCTGCGCAACTCGCCGTAATCACCCGCTTCGCCCACCACCTGGATGTCGGGCGCATCCGACAGGGTGTCGCGGATGCCGCGCCGTATCAGCGCGTGGTCGTCGCAAAGCATCACGTTGATCATGACAACATCATAGGTCGCCCCATCCGGTCGGGTCATCGGCATCCGGCGCGCTCGGCGACGGGCCGACTCCACCGGGGTTCAGCGGCACCGACAGGATGAGCGTGGTGCCGCTGGCATCGCTGCTCAGGTCAACCCAGCCCCCCACTGTGTGCGCCCGCTCATGCAGCCCGCGGATGCCGAAGGAGCGGGCTTTCGCCAGGTCGTCTGGCGACAGGCCACGGCCGTTGTCGCTGATTTCCAGAGACAGCACGCCGCCGGCCATCGACAGATCGATGGTCACCTGCGTCGCCTGCGCGTGCTTGCTGACGTTGGTCAGCGCCTCCTGCGCGGTGCGATAGGCGACCAGGGGCACACCGGGGTCCAGCGGCGGTGCCTGCTCCGGGGCACGCAGGCTGCAGGCGATCCCGGTGCGCCGCTCGAAGCGCGCCGTCATCCACTGCAGCGCCGCGAGCAGGCCCTGTTCAAGGATGGCCGGTCGCAGGTTGTGCATGATGCGCTGGCTAGATTCGATCGCCGCCGTGACGGTTTCCAGCGCGCCCTGCACTCGCGTCTGCACTTCGGCTGAATCGCTGTGACGCGCGATCCAGGCCAGATCGAACTTCAGCGCAGTCAGCGAGCCGCCGACATCGTCGTGGATCTCTCGGGCGATCGCTGCGCGCTCCATCTCGATGCTGGTTTGCAGGTGCTGCGCCAGTTCCTGCAGGCGCTGCTGCGACTCGCCAAGTTGGCGATCGGCACGCTGCCGGGCACGCCGCGTCCGTGCGGCTTCGATCGCATGCAGCAGCGCCGGCACCAGGCGGGCCAGGTTGTTCTTGAGCAGGTAGTCGCTGGCGCCGTTGCGCATCGCCTCGACGGCGGTGTCCTCGCCGATCTCGCCCGACACCAGCACGAACGGCACGTCGTCGCCTCGCGCCATCAGCAGGTCGAGCGCGACCAACCCGGAGAAGCCCGGCAGGTTGTAGTCGGAGACGATCACGTCCCAGGGACGCTCGAGGGCGAGCAGGAAGTCGGCCTCGCTGTCAACACGCTGTGACTCGACGCGCAGACCGCCGCGCTGCAGATGTAACAGCGTCAGCACATGGTCGAGTTCCGAATCCTCGAGGTGCAGCAGGCGCAGCGGTGCTTCGGCGGTCCGTGACGACATGCCATGAGTATGCCGCCTGCACTCCCGCGGAAAACAGCCGGTGGAAGCGCAGTTTGATTGCCCTTAGGTATTGGCGCTGCGTGCCGAAAATGACTCAAACCCAACCGACGCCTCGGAACCGCGCGAGCGATCCTGTGGCACCCATCGCCGGGTAGCGGCGACGACGGGCGTTATCACTGCGAGCAGACAACAGATGGAACACGCAACACCCGAGGTTCAGCCAACGCAAACCGGACAAGCGCCTGCGCCGTTGATGCTGGCCGCAGATCTGCAGGATCACCTGATGATGGCGACGAACGACCTCGATCGCCTGCACACGCTGCTGGCCGATGCCTGTGACACGCTGATGCAACGCTTTTACACGGCCACGGAACAGATCCACGCGCTGATGGATGCGCACAGCTCGGAAGGCGACGACAAGCGCGATTCCGCAGCCTATCAGTCACTGATGCAGCAACTCGGTGGGGCGGTGACTGCTCTGCAGTTCCAGGACATGGCGTCGCAGCTGATTGTTCACACCAATCACCGGCTGCGAAGCTGCGTCGACACCCTGGCCCGTGAGGCCTTCGGCGACGACGACGAAGACGGCGGCAGCGTGGTCGAGGCGCCGCCGCAGCGACCGAATCCCGTCACCCAGGCGGAAATGGACGCCGGCTCAGTCGAGCTGTTCTGACCGCCCACACCACCTTTCCATCACTCCTTACACAGTTCTTTCGGAGACAGCAATGCACTCAATTCTTGCCGTGGACGACTCGGCTTCGATGCGCCAGATGGTCACCTTCACCCTGAAAAGTGCGGGTTACAACGTCGTCGAGGCCGTCGATGGTCAGGACGCGCTGGAGAAATCCGGGCAACAGGATTTCGATCTGGTGCTGACCGACCAGAACATGCCCCGCATGGACGGCATCAACCTGACCAAGAACCTGCGTAACCACCCGAAGTTCAAGGCCACACCCATCCTGATCCTGACCACGGAGTCCAGCGACCAGATGAAGCAGGCCGGCCGCAGTGCGGGCGCGACGGGCTGGTTGGTCAAACCCTTCGACCCGGCCAAGCTGCTTGATGTCATCAAGAAAGTGATTCGCTGATACGCCACGCGGCGCCCGACAACACACACGCATCCGACGACCAGGGGTGGGTAATGAGTAACATGAACACAGACCAATCCGGCGGTGCCGGCATCGACCTGAGCCAGTTCTATCAGGTGTTCTTCGAAGAGGCTGGCGAGAACCTCGATCGCATGGAGCAGCAGCTGCTGGCCATCGACATCGAGGCCGCCGACGACGAAGAACTGAATTCGATCTTCCGCTGCGCCCACTCTGTCAAGGGCGGTGCGGCGACTTTCGGCTTTGCCGACGTCGCCGAGCTGACACACCAGATGGAAACGCTTCTCGACCGGTTGCGGCGCCACGAACTGGAGCCGACCGCACCGATGGTCGATGTTCTGCTGCAGTCGGGCGACGCATTGCGCTGGCAACTGGCGCGCCACCAGGGCGCCGGTGGCGACCCTGTGGACACCAGCGAGCTGCTGGTGAAGATCCGAGCACTGGTTTCTGGGCAGGCCCTGCCTTCGTCCGCACCTGCCGCTGTCGTCGCCAAGCCCGTCTCCGTGCTGGCACAGCCACCAGTCGCAGCGGCAGCATCCGCTGCCCCAGCCGCATCGACATCGGGACTGACACGCAGCCTGGAATTGCTTGTCGGCCCTCTGAGCAATCCGCTCGACGCCGACAACCTGGTCGAACTGTTCAAGGAAATCGTCGACCTCGGCACGATCGAGAACCTCGACGGTGGCAAGGCCAGCGATGGCATGCGCCGCTTCAAGGTGGTCACCACCAGCAGCGACGAGGACCTGCTCGATCTGCTCACCTTCCACGTGGCCCGGGACAAGGTGGTCCTGCTGCCGTTCGGTCCCGGCGCCGGTTCCAACGCAAGCTCGCCCAGCGCGCCGCCGGTCGAGACCCCTCCGGACCCCGGTTTTGGCTTCTTCGATGATGCCCCTGGTGCGCCAGGTTCTGCGGACACAACGACTGCGGCATCGGCCACCCCTTCGGAGCCACAGCACGCCACTGACACCAGCGCCGCCACACCCACCCGCGCCCCCGCCAAGACCGAAAAGGCTCCAGCAGCCGCCCTCGAGTCATCAACGCTGCGCGTTTCCGTGGAGAAGGTCGATCAGCTCATCAACCTTGTCGGTGAACTCGTCATCACCCAGGCGATGCTGGCGCAGAACAGCAAGCAGATCGACCCCGCGCTGTACCAGCAACTGGCCTCGGGCCTGGCGGACCTCGACCGCAACACACGCGACCTGCAAGAGTCGGTGATGTCGATCCGGATGATTCCGATGTCGATGGTGTTCAGCCGCTTCCCGCGGATGCTTCGAGACCTCGCAGCCAAGCTTGGCAAGAAGGTCGACTTTGTGACGCAGGGTGAAGCCACCGAACTGGACAAGGGACTGGTCGAGAAGATCACCGATCCGCTGACCCACCTGGTACGCAACAGCTGTGACCACGGCATCGAGCTGCCAGCCGATCGTTTGGCCAAGGGCAAGCCCGAAACCGGGACGATCACACTCGCGGCCTCGCATCAGGGCGGCTCGATCGTCATCGAAGTGCGCGACGACGGCCGCGGACTCTCTCGCGAGAAGCTGCTGCGCAAAGCGCGTGAACGCGGCATCGACGCGCCCGATTCGATGACCGACAGCGAGGTCTGGAACCTGATCTTCGCGCCTGGGTTCTCGACTGCCGATGTGGTCACTGATGTGTCGGGCCGTGGCGTCGGCATGGACGTGGTCAAGAAGAACATCACATCGCTTGGCGGCACGGTCGACATCGAATCGGCCGAAGGTTACGGCATGCGCGTCTCGGTGCGCCTGCCCCTGACGCTGGCCATCATGGACGGCATGAGCGTGGGCGTCGGCGAGGAGGTTTACATCCTGCCGCTGTCGTCGGTGGTCGAATCCTTCCAGGTGCACGAAC
>Ga0214921_10000242_pt1 | contig 108809 bp, 85 predicted proteins | sample LL1505_MetaG_FD_177992 | JGI IMG/M metagenome (GOLD analysis project Ga0214921, IMG submission 177992) | Freshwater microbial communities from Lake Lanier, Atlanta, Georgia, United States - LL-1505 | ecosystem: Environmental > Aquatic > Freshwater > Lake | place: USA: Georgia | collected... | reverse complement strand
CGCCTGCGCTCGTCGAGATCCGTGGCGAGGTGTATATGACGAACTCCGACCTCGTAACCCTCAACGAGGCCCAGGCCGCCGCCGGCCTCGCCCCCTTCGCGAACACCCGCAACGTGGCCGCGGGCAGCATCCGACTGCTCGACCCCCGGGAGTGCGCGAAGCGGCCGCTGCGGTTTTTTTGCCACGGCGTGGGCGATGCGGCCGGCCTCGGGGCGACGTCGCAATCGGAGCTGCTCGCCTGGGCCGTGCAGGCCGGGCTGCCGGTCGCCCCGGGCACGCAGACGTTCGAGTCGCTCGACGCCCTTGTCGAACGCGGCACGGCGCTGATCGAGGAGCTGCATGCGCTCGATTTCGAGGTGGACGGGTTCGTCGTGAAGGTCGATCGCTTCGACCAGCAGCGGCGGCTCGGAGCCACCGCGAAGAGCCCGCGCTGGGCGATCGCGTGGAAGTTCGAGAAGTTCGAGGCCACGACGAAGCTCGCCGGCATCCGCGTGCAGGTGGGCCGCGGCGGCACGATCACGCCCGTCGCCGACCTCGAGCCAGTCGAACTCGCGGGCACGACGGTGAGCCGGGCGAGCCTGCACAACGCCGACGAAGTGGCCCGCAAGGACATCCGCGTGGGTGACGTGCTCGTGGTCGAGAAGGCGGGGAAGGTGATTCCGCACGTGGTGCGGGTCGAGAAGCACCTGCGCGAGGGCCGGCTGCCCGTCTGGCACCCGCCCACGGAATGTCCGGAGTGCGGCACAGGCGTCGTAAAGGACACCGACGGCGTCTATATCCGCTGCCCCAACGTCGACTGCCCGGCCCGGATGCGCGAGCGGCTCAAGTTTTTCGCATCGCGCGGTGCGATGGACATCGAGGGGCTCGGTGACAAGCTCGTGGAGCAGTTTGTGGCCACGGGGCTCGTGAAGGATTACGCCGATCTCTACCGGCTCACCGCCGCCGACCTCGAGCCGCTCGAGCGGATGGGGGAGAAGTCGGCGAAGGGACTCGTCGACCAGATCGCCGCCAGCCGATCACGGGGTCTGGCCCGCGCGCTCAACGCGCTCGGCATCCGCCACGTCGGCCCGCGGGTGGCTACGCTCCTCACCCAGCGGTTTCCGACGATCGAAAAGCTTCAGGCCGCATCGATCGAGGACCTCGCCGACGTGCATGAGATCGGCGACGTGATCGCCGAGAGCGTGCACGAGTGGCTGGCGAGCGATTACGGCCGACGGGTGATAGACGGGCTCCAGCAGTGCGGCGTCGATCTCGAAGTGCCAGAGGCCGACCGCCCCGTGACCGACGGCCCGCTCGTCGGCAAGACGCTCGTCGTGACCGGCACGCTCGAAGGCTTCTCGCGGCAGGCCGCCGAAGAAGCGATCCGCAAGGCCGGCGGCCGCGCCTCCGGAAGCGTGTCCAAGAAAACCGACTACCTCGTCGCCGGCGCCGAAGCCGGCAGCAAGCTCGACAAGGCCCAGTCGCTCGGCGTCGCAGTGATCGACGAGGCCGAGTTCAAAAAGCTACTCGGGATATAGGACGGGCGTGAGCCTGTCATGCGTCCTGCTTATCCTGCCCTGAATTGATCGCGTCGGCTGGGACTTACCTGGCCCTCCAGGGCTGGCAACCAATCTTTGGAGGAGGCTTCGGGCTCCCCGTGTCCCGCTCGCCGGCGTATTTGACCAGCGCAGGCAGGATGCCGGAGCGCAGGCAAATCCGAGTGAGCCGGAGCCTGGAGGGCGGAGGCGAACGTCCGGCGACGGGATACGGGGAGCCCGAAGCCGGCACGGGCGAGTTGACCAACTGCGATCAGGCCGCAGCGGTCCGCGCGAGTACGTCGGATGCCGCGGCGACGACGCTCTCGACGTCGATCGCCTCCATGGCCAGGCGATCCGTCTTGCGATCCTCCCATGCCGGCCGCAGCGCGGCGGTTGGCTCGACTGTGCGGTGGCCGGGGCCGTAGGGGCCGTTGCGCTTCGCCGGCACCGGGCCGAAGAGGCCGACGCAGGGCGTGCCCACCGCCGCCGCCAGGTGGAGGGGACCCGTGTCGCTCGAGATGAATGCGCGCGCGAGCCGGCAGAGCTCGCCGAGATCCTGGAGCGTTGTCTGCGGGGCCATGATCGCGGCGGTGCCACTCTCAGCCACGATCCGGTCTGCGGCCTCTCGCTCGGCAGCGCCGCCCCACACCACGATCGACGGGATGCCGTGCCGACGATGGAGGTCGCGGGCCACCGCGGCAAACCGCTCGGCGGGCCAGATCTTCGATGGCCAGCCGGCTCCCGGGTTGAGCAGTGCGGGTGGCGAAGAGAGACGCAGCGACGACAGCCACTCCTGCATCCGCAGTCGGCTCACGGGCCAGCGCGGCATGTCGAAGCAGCCACGAGCGTCATGCACGTCGAGCACGGAGAGCAGGTGCAGGTTGCGATCGATCACGTGGTCAGTCGTGGCCTCGACGGGATGCGTGTAGAACCGCCACGCCTGTTCACGCGACTCGGGCGCCGCGTGGCCGATGCGGACCGGTGCGCCCGAGAGCCACGTGGGCACCGCGCTTTTGAGCAGTCCCTGCAGGTCGAGCGTGACGTCGGGCGCGAAGTCGCGAAGTTGACGCCGCAGGCCGCGGAGTGCGGTGAATGATTTCAGCCAGCCGCGCGGGAGCCGAAACAGATGGTCGATCGCCGGGTGGCCGGCGAGCACGTCACCCGCACGACCCTCCACGACCCAGCCGATCCGTGCCTCGGGATACGCCCGCTTGAGGGCGACGGCCGTCGGCACGCCGTGCAGCACGTCGCCGATGGCGGAGAGCTTGACGACGACGATGGTGCGGGGCGACTTCATGAGGGGAGGATTTTTCGCCCCCCCGCGTCGCAGGGCAAGAGCAGTTTGTGCCCCGACTCGACGCTCACACGAACCGAATCTCCCGCTCACATTTCGATTCGGGACAGTTCGCAGAGCGTGATGCCCGCCACCGTCTGCGGACAGCTCCAGACGAGAAAGAAATGCGCCTCGCGCACGAGCCGCTCCGCCGGATGGCCGGCCACGAAGCCGGCGCCCTTCGTGGCCGTGAGAGCCGCCTGAGCCGCGCGGATCACGAGGCCGTTGGCGTCGGCCCGCAAGTGGTCACGGTCTTCCGCCTCGTCGGTGGCCGCGCGACGCAGCCGTGTTGCGACGGCGGCTGCCTCTGCCCGCAAGGCCTCTGCCACGGGGGCGAGCGCTTCCCGGGCCGCTGCCTCGCCCTCCAGCACCGTGAGTGCCAATCGCGTGCTGCCAAGCGCGAGCGCCGTCGTGGAGAGGCCGCCGGTGCGCACGCCGCCGGTGGCCTGTGGCTCGATGACCGCCACCGGCGCGACGTCGGCGAATGTTACGCTCGACGTGCGGCTGCCGGAGAGCGCGAGCATCCGCATCGGCGGTGCGATCGCGAGCCCCGGGCTGTCGATCGGCACGATGAAAAACAGCTGCCGCCCGTCGTCTCGTACCGCCCCGGTAACGATCGCATCGACCGAGTCGGCACCCGTCACCCACGGGCAGAGGCCGGTGAGCCGCCAAACGCCATTCGCCATGCGGGCCGCGAGCGCCGGCGGGCCGAGGTGCCGGCGGCTCGTCGACAGCTGCGCGATGCCCACGGTCGTGGTGATGGTGCCAGCGGCGAGCGCCGGCAGCCACCTCGACCGCGTCGCATCGTCACCTCCGATGATGATCCGGCAGCCGCTGGCCCACTGTGTGAGCGCGAGCGCCGTGGTGAGGCACCGCGAAGCGATGGCGACGAGCGCATCGAGGATCGCAGGTTCGGTCGCGCCGGTGCCGCCGTCGGCCGTCGGGATGAAGCCGGCGAGCACGCCTGCGCGGGCGAGCAGGTCGAAGGCGCCGCTCTGCCACGGTCCCAACTCGTCGGTTGCCGCTGCCCGCTCACCGAGAGCATCGCAGAGAACGGCGAGCGGGGCGGGATCGGGCACTGTGGCGTCGGGCGCGAACATCCAACCATTATGAAGTGCAGCGGGCGGGGGTCGAAGCCTCGGACTGCGCCGGGTATACTCTCGGGCCTTCTGGCCACAGGTCCCACCATCTCCACATCCCGCCCGGAGGAACAGCCATGAGCCAGGCCGAAGAAGAGCTTTCGACGACGCGGCCCGTGTCGCGCAATGGAGCGGCCACCGCCCCCCATCTCGCTCCACCCCGCCTCGACGAACTTTCGCCGCAAAACCTCTACGACAAGTGCATGGCCCTCGCCAGGAACCTCTGGTGGAGCTGGCACCCCGAGGTCACGAACCTGTTTCGTGAGCTCGATCCGATCCGCTGGCGGCAGCTCGATCACAATCCGATCGCCCTCCTCGCCGAGTTCACTCCCGAGCGTCTCGAGGCCCGGGCCGCGGAACTCGTGCTCTACAGCCGGATCAACCAGGCCTACCGCCGGCTCAAGGAGTACCTCGCGGCGCAGACCACCTGGAGCGACGTCAACGCCGGCGTGCTCGGTTCGAAGCCGGTCGTGTATTTCTCGGCGGAGTTCGGGATTCACGAATCGGTGCCGATCTACTCGGGCGGCCTCGGCGTGCTCTCCGGCGATCACATCAAGAGTGCCAGCGGCCTCGGCATCCCGCTGATCGCGGTGGGGCTCTTTTACGACCAGGGCTATTTCAAGCAGCAGCTCGACATCGACGGCTATCAGCACGAGGAGTATCTGCAGTCGCGGGTGGAAGTGCTGCCGATCGAACCCGCCATCGGTGCCGACGGCAAGCCCGTGATGGTGCAGGTCGACACCCGCTCGGGTCCGATCTTCGCCCAGGTGTGGAAGCTGGCCGTGGGCCGCGTGAATCTTTACCTGCTCGATTGCAACGTCGAGGGCAACAGCCCCGAAGATCGCAAGCTCACCAGCCGGCTCTACGGCGGCGACACGCGGATCCGCATTCGCCAGGAGATCGTGCTCGGCATCGGCGGCGTGCGGGCGATCCGTGCGATGGGCATCGTGCCGGGCGTGTATCACCTCAACGAGGGGCACTCCGTGTTCGCAACGCTGGAGGCGGTGCGCGGGCGGATGGATCGCGATGGCTACTCGTTCACCGACGCCTCTCGGAAGGTGGCCCGGCAGACCGTGTTCACCACCCACACCCCCGTGCCGGCCGGCCACGACCGTTTCGACGACACCCTGATGGAGGAGCACCTCGGGCCGATGCGCGACGCCCTCGGCATCTCGCACGACCACCTCATGAGCCTCGGCCGCGTCGATCCGGCCAACCACTCCGAGCCCTTTTGCATGACCGTGCTCGGCCTGAAGATGTCGCGCCGGGCCAATGCCGTGAGCGCCCTCCACGGCCACGTGAGCCGGCGGATGTGGAACGGCCTCTGGCCAGGCCGTGTCGAGGAGGAGGTGCCGATCGGGCACATCACCAACGGCGTGCACGTGCCGAGCTGGCTCTCGTGGCAGATGCTTCAGCTCTATGACCGCATCTTCCCAGCCAACTGGTTTCGGCGCATGGGCGAGCCCGACGTCTGGCAGAAGATCCACGACTGCGACCCCGGCGAACTCTGGGAAACGCACTACGCGCTCAAGAATCTGCTGCTTCAGTTCGTGCGGCGCCGCCTGAGCCGGCAGTGCCGGCGGCGGGGCGAATGCGACGAAGCGGTGGAACTCGCCCGCACGGTGCTCGACCCCAACGTGCTCACGATCGGGTTCGCCCGCCGGTTCGCCACCTACAAGCGGGCCGACCTCGTGCTCAACGAGCTCGATCGGCTGTTCGCGCTGATCAGCGACCGCGACCGACCGATCCAGATCATCTTCGCGGGCAAGGCCCATCCGGCCGACGAGCCGGGCAAGGCGCTGATCCGCAAGATCGCAAACCTGCGGCACGATCCGCGCACGAGCGGCCGGATCGTGTTCGTGGAAGACTACGATATCAACGTCTGTCGCCACCTGATCCAGGGTGTCGACGTGTGGCTCAACAACCCGCGGCGTCCGCTCGAGGCCTCGGGCACGAGCGGCCAAAAGGTCGTGCTCAACGGCGGCCTCAATTGCTCGATCCTCGACGGCTGGTGGGCGGAGGCCTACGACGGCCACAACGGCTTCGCGATCGGCCGCGGCGAGACGCACGCCAACGACGCGATCACCGACCGCCGCGACTACGAGGCGCTCTACCAGGTGCTCGAAGAGGAAGTGATCCCGCTGTTTTACGACCGCGATGCCGACGGCCTGCCGCGGCAGTGGATCCGGATGATGAAAAACTCGATCGGTTCGCTGGCCTGGCGGTTCAGCTCCCATCGCATGGTGATGGACTACGCCCGGGCCTGCTACGTGCCGGCCGCCGGCGGCGTGTCGTGCGACATGAACAACCGCTGATTGCAATCGCTCCTTCGGTCTGAACGCGCCCAATCCGGCGTCGGAGCCGGCGGCACGCTGCTCCATCGCCGAGGGCGATCGCTAGTCCCTTCTCAACTGTGATGGTGCGCTCGGTGTAAGCCGCGTATCTGCCCATCGGCTCTTCCGCATCGCACCGACCGTCTCCGCCGCCTCCCCTTTTTCAGTTGAGGAGGCGAGGGGTTACCCCTACCGTTGAGCCGGCGTATTTGACCAGCGGAGCCATGGATGGCGCAGCGCAGGCAAATCCGAGTGAGCCGGAGCCTGGAGGGCGGAGGTGAACGTCCGGCGAAACGGTACGGGGTAACCCCGAGCCGGTGCCAACACGTTGACGATCAGCGAGGCTGCTTGGCGAACTCGGCTTCTTCGCGCCACTTCTTGGCGTCGGCCTCGGCGGCCGTGAGGGCGGCGCGGGTCTTGTCGGCCGTGGCACCGAGCTCGGCGGCTCGCTTCTCCGCTTCGGCCACCTGCGCGAGGATCGCCTCGAGAGCCTTGCGGGCCTGGAGGAGCTCGGCGTCGGCGGCGTCGTGGGTCTTCGTGGCCGCGGCGAGCGTGGTCTCGGCGGCTTTCACGCGGTCTTCGAGCCGTGGGGGATTCGTGTCGGGCGTGCCGAGCGGCTTGGCGTCGGCCGTGGCGTAGGCCATGAGCGTGCCGGCGAGGTCGCCCGCAAACAGGCGGCCGCCGTCGCTCGTGGCGGCTACACGCAGCGCGATATCGGCGTGCTGTGGAAAGTCGCGGTCCTTTGCGCCATCGCCCTTCCAGACAACGGCCTTCTTGTCGCGGCCGCACGTCGCGAGCCGGCCGTCGGGAAGCCAGGCGAGGCCGAGCACGCCGCCGGGATGGGCGTCCCACTCCTTGATCTTCGTGCCGTCCTTGCGGGCCCAGAGCCGCACCTTGCCGTCGTCGCTCGCCGTGGCGACGACCGTGCCGTCGCCACGCCATGCCACCGCCGTGATCCCACCGGCGTGCCCCTTGAGCACGGCATCTTCGCGGGCTCCACGGGTCTCCCACAGGAAGGCGTTGCCGGCCCTGTCCCCCGTCGCGAGCATCGTGCCGTCGGGCGAGAACTCGACTGCGGTGATCCAGTCGGTGTGCTTGCGGATATCGGCTTCCACCTGGCCGTCGGCCGTGCGCACGAGCCGTACGACCTTCTGCGGGCCGCCGAGAGCCACGAGCCGCTGGTCGGCGGTCACGTCGGCGGCGAGCACCTGGTCGAACTCGTCGCCGAGTTCACCCACGCGTTTGGCCGTCGCCACGTCCCAGAGCACGACGCGGCCGTTCTTCGCGCCGCGGCCACCGCCGGCGAGCAGGAGCTTCGCATTGCGCGAGAATCGCACCGTCTTCACGTCGCCCTCGGGGAAGGGCAGCACGCCGAGGAACGCAAGCGACGAGGCGTCGTAGAGCAGCACCTGCTTCCGGCCCCCGACCGCGACGAGGCTGCCATTGGGCGACGCCGCGAGGCCCGTGATCGCGAGCGGCTTCGCCCCCGTGCTCTCGACCGCGAGCGACAACCGCGGAGGCATCACGGGCGGACCGCTCGGCGCGGCCACGGCCGCCGGATCGAGGGCCAGCGACGCTCCCGCCTTCCGCGTGATCGGCTTGCCGCCGGCCCGCTCGATCGCCCCGCTGGCGATCCACTTCTTGAGCACATCGAGCATCTCGGAAGGAATCCGGTCCGACTGCGGCGGCATCTTCGGCTCCGACGAATGGCTAGCGAGCTGCCACAGATACGACCCATCGGCGTCGCCGGGCGCGATCACCTCTCCCGACGAGCCGCCGGCCATCGCCTGGCCGAAGCTCGTGAGGTCGAGGCCGCCCTGCTTCTTGTCGGCGTTGTGACAGCTCGCACACTTCTCCCGAAAGATTGGCAGCACGTGCTCTTCGAACGTCGGCGGCGCATCGGCGGCGGAGGCGAATCCAGGAAGCATTACTAGCAACACAGCACATAGCCAACTCGCCCAAGCCGGCTCGTGGCTGCCCGGCACCTCTCGCTTGACGGTCGTATCGTTGGGCGCGCACCGGCTTCGGGCTCCCCATATCCCGTCGCCGGACGTTCGCCTTCGCCCTCCAGGCTTCGGCTCACTCGGATTTGCCTGCGCTGCGCCATCCATGGCTCCGCTGGTCAAATACGCCGGCTCCCGGGACACGGGGAGCCCAAAGCCTCCCTCAACTTGAAAGGGGGGAGGCGAGGGGTTGCCCCTACCGTTGAGACGGCGTATGTGACCAGCGCAGGCAGGAAGCCCAAGCGGAGGCGCTCCCGCCGGCGCAGGCACATCCGAGCGAGCGGAGGCCAGGATGGCCGCAGTGAGCGTCCGGCGAGACGGTACGGGGTAACCCCGAGCCGGATTGGGCGAGTTGACGCTCATGTCCACGACGCGCATCTCAGTGGTTGAAGATGAACTCAGGAGAATTCAGGAGCGCCCAGAAGACGTCTTCAAGGGCCGCCTTGCGGTCGGGCGCGGCCATTACCGTGGTCACCGTCTCGATCCGCTCGCGTTCCGTCGGCATCCGGCCGTAGCACCGCACGAACAGGCTGTCGATGATCTCGCTGTCGGGCTTGCCTCCACCGACCTGCCGGGCCACGAGGCCGCCCTGCTTGATGCGGTCGTTGGCAGCGTCGCCGTTGAGGAGATGGAGGGCCTGCGAGAGGCTTGGATCCATGCGGACGGCGCAGCTGCAGACGTCGTCGCGGGTGGCGCGGCCGAACGTCGTGAGGAAGTAGTTCGTGGTGCGGCCGTCGGCCACCTGCACGGCGCGGGCGCCGAGCGGCAGGCCGGGGAACTTGTTCTTCGTGTCGGTCACCTCGGCGAGCACGTCGAGCAGCACTTCGGCACGGATTCGCCGCACGGCGGCGTGCGAGAAGTTCACGTCGTCGAGTTTGTTCGTGGCGTTCGTGTCGCAGACCCGCTGGTAGGTACGCGAGAGGACGATGTCGCGGACGAGCAGGCGGAAGTCCCAGCCCGACGCAGCGAACCGGCGGCCGAGCTCGGCGAGCAGCGGGCCGTTCGATGGTGGATTGCTCACGCGGGCGTCGTCCGGCTCGTGGACGATGCCGCGGCCGAAGAAGTGCGTCCAGGCGATGTTCGCCACATGCCTGGCAAAGTAAGGGTTGTCGGGCGACGTGATCCAGGCGGCGAGCGCCTCGCGGCGGTCGCGATCGGTCACCTTCGGGGCCTCGCCCCCGAGAAACTTGGGCGTCACCGGCTGGCCCGTGACAGGATGCTTCATGTCGCCGGAGCCGGAGTCGTAGACGATGAACTCGCGCGGATCGTCGCCGCGCTTGCGGGCGATCTGCTTGAAGAACGCCGCGAAGCCGTAGTAGTCGTCCATCGTCCAGCGGTCGAACGGATGGTTGTGGCACTGGGCGCACTGGATCCGCATGCCGAGAAACGCCTGGGCCACGTTCTCGGAGAGCTTGAGCGTGTCGCGCTCCTGCTGGAAGTAGTTCGTGGGCGGATTGGTGAACGTGCCGCCCGAGGCCGACACGAGGTCGCGCACCATCTTGTCGATCGGCTCGTTGGCGGCGATCCGCCGGTCGAGCCACTGGTGATAGAGCAGCACCGCTTTTGGGCTCACTTCGTTGGGAACCGTGCGGATCTGAAGGATCTCCGCCCACTTCATCACCCACAGCTCGACGAATTCTTTGTGGCCGAGTAGTTCCTCGACGACCTGGGCCCGGCGGTCAGGGCGACCGTCGGCCAGGAATGCCGCCCGGTCCTCGGGCGTGGGCACGAGGCCAGTGAGGTCGAGCGTGACCCGCCGCAGGAATGTCTCGTCGTCACACACGCCCGACGGGGCGATGCGCAGGCTTTCGAGCTTCCGATCGACGAACTCATCGACCCAGGTGCCACCCGTTTCCTTCGGATAGGTGAAGGCGAGATCCTTTGGGATCACGACGACGGGCGATCCGACCGTGATGGTGTCGTAGCGGGCCATGATGAACGCTTCGCCACGGCTGCCGGTGGTCACGAAGCCCTCGGGCGAGACCTTCGCCGTGGGGTCGTTGTTGGAGCCATACCAGCAGAGGTCGGTGACATCGCGGTCGGTGCCATCGGCAAACCGTGCGACCGCGACGAACGGCTGGCGGATATCGGCGCCGGCCACGAGTGCGGTGGGTGGGTAGAGGTCGAGGCCGACGAGCTTCGCCACAGGCGCGGGGTCGTCCGGTGCGCCCGCCGCGATCCAGCGCACAAGCGTCGCGGCCAGTTCGCTCGTGGGCTCGAGCCGCTTTCCGCCGGTGTGTGCGACGGCTCCGGTCGCCTTCGCGACGAGCAGGCTCTCCTCCGGGGCCCCGGGGTCGATCCGGCGGCCGGGGAACTCGCGGGTGATCCGGTGATAGTCGCCCGCTGGATCGAAGCCGAAGAGCGAGAGCCGGAAGCCGTCCTTGCCGCGGGCGGCGCCGTGGCAGCTGCCCATGTTGCAGCCGGCTCGGGCGAACACGGGCATCACATCGAGCCGGAATGAAAGCGGCGGATCGCTCGATGCCGACACGACGGTGACCGGAATCTCGCGCACGTGCCCGGCATACTCGACGATCAGCTTGGCGTCGCCGTCGGCCAACGGCTTGAGCAGGCCGTTTTCCACGGCGAAGAACTTCGGATCCGAGGGCTTGAGCGCGGGGGCTGCCACGTGCTCGGTCCGCCCGTCGGTGAACGTGGCCTGCACGAGCACCCGCTGTCGGTCGCGTGCCGAGTCGAGACGGATCGTCGAAGGATAGACCTCGATGCCGACGGGGGCATCAGCCCACGCGAGCGTTGGCCAGAAGACAAACGCTATCACCACCGCTGGGAATGCCTTCATGGCTTCGGCCCTTGATTGGCGGCGACGGCTGGGGGCAGCGGTTTGTCGATGCGGAGCGATGTCGGGGCCATCTGGTGAATCATGATCGCATCGCCGACGGGCACCTCGATTCGGCAGATGATGTTTTCATGTTTGCCCACCGGCGCGTCTGCTCCGACCGTGATCGGGAATTCGAGCGTTTCGGTGCCGGCGGAGAGATCGAGCGTGGGTGCCTCCACCTTGGTCGGGAGCCCGAGGAGCCGCGCCTTCGCCGTGCCGGTGAATGCCGGCGGTTTCGCGGCCTTGTAGACGAGCTTCACCGTCCCGCCTTGCTCCACGACGGCCTTCTCCGCAGTCATCTCGATGAGTGGTTCGACGATCGCAAGTGCGACCGGTCGGCTGGCGACGACCATGCCTTTCGCAGTTCGCTTGCCGGCGGCCTTCTTGTCCTTTTTTTCTCCCTCCGGCACGAGGGTGGCGGTGAGCGCGACCTGCCACTCCTTCAAGGGAGCATCGCCCGAGCAGGTGATCGGGAACGCCACCTCCGATTCGCTTTCTTTCACCTCCACGGCGGAGGCGCCGATGCCATTCGGACGAAACGGCATCTCGAGTCGCACGCGGCCCGCGTAGCCGTCCGCGCGGTTGACTTTCACCGTGAGGTCGAGCGTGCCCCGCCGTGCGATCGGCGTGGGAGGCACCGTGACCTCGATCGAGGCGGGCGCCTCCTCGACGACGGCCACGGCAAGCCGGTCGCTGAACGACGTCCGATAGGGTGTGCGGTTCGGCTCGCCGAAGACGAGATCGGTGCCCTGCCGAAGGCTCCCGATATCCTGGGCCGCTTGGCCGTCACCGCGGACCACCCGCACGGGCGTGGCTGCGGTCACCGGCGCCGCGTCGGCGGCGGCCTCGAAGACGACGATGCCGTTCGGGGCCGGGTCGGCGATCGTGGTGGGCGACGCCGTGACGCCCGCCGGCAGGCCAGGAAATTCGAGCCGCACGGGCTCGCCGCATTCGGTGCGGGCGGCGTTGAACACGAGCGCGGTGCGGTTGCCCCGGGGCACCGCCGCCACGAGCCGCTGCTGGGTTTTCGTCTGCGCCGGAGGCACGCTGACCGTGACCCGCGGCACGATCGGCTCGACGTCGATCCAGTAGATGAACTCGGGGCCGCCACGCCGCTCGAAGTCGTTGACGCGCAGCAGGAACGCTCCTTCGTCCGGAACGGTCACCTGCACGAGACTGTCGGGCCCGTCGGCGTCGTCACTGCTTGTGATTCGTTCGCGCTTGTCGGTGGCGCGGTGGGCAGCGATCACGAGGTCCACGGGAGAGCCCAGCCGGCGGCCCCAGCCCGTCACCTTCCACTTGGATCCCTTCGGAGCCTCAATGCGAATCCAATCGATGTCCTCCGCCGTGTCGATCCGGCCCACGATCGCGCCGGGAGCCTTGGCGGCCGAGGCCTTCTCCGGCTCGTTGTTCGGCTCGACCGACTGGAACACCGATTCGGTCGTGATCCGCAGCGGCACCGGAATCACGGACGTCTTGCCATCACGCACCGCACGCACATGGACAAGCGGATCGCCACCGGCCGGAGGCAGCACGACCTGAGACTTGAACGAACCCGCCGGGTCGCCGAACCACTCGACTTCGACCGTCGAGCCGGGAGCACCGCCAGGCGGCCAGGCGACGTGGGGGATCGGGAAGTCGCCCACGTGCAGGACATACAGGGCGTTGGCCCCGCCATAGGCGCTCTCTCGCACGCGCAGGAAGTAGTCGTCCTTGCGTGGTGCCACGGCCGAAAGGGCCGCATCCTGCGCGAGCAGGGGATGGTCGTCGCAGGCGGCGATCACGAACCCCTCGGCATCCACGAGCTCGACATGCGGATCGAGCATCTGCTGGTCGAGCCGCACCGCATCGACGACGGCCGCGATCCGCTCGCCGGCCCGCAGATGCAGCTTGAAGACATCGACGTCTTCATTTTTGAGCCCGCCCCACACCGCCCGGCCCGGCTCGAGCGGTGCGGCCTGGGCGAAGGAATCGTTCGGCTCCCGCTCCGCCGCCTGCAGGGACGCATGCACGTGAAACACCCGTAACTCCGAGAGACCGTCGCTCGTGCGCACCCGCATGCGGTGCGGGCCGAGCGGGCAGTCGGCTGGCACCGTGAGCTTCACCGCGAGCGTCTTGTCGTTTTCCACGGTGGGAGCAGCGGCGGTGATGCGGCCCTGCTCAAAGAAGATTGCCGCGGCGCCGTCGAGTTCGGTGCCGGTGATCTTCACGTCGATCGCGGCTCCCTGGCGGGCCGCCGGCGGCTCGATGCGATCGATCGTGGGCTCCGCCCGCGCCGCTCGGCTGACGACTCCCAGCGACAGCATCACCGGCATGGCCATCAGCCACGTATTCGATCGATACATCAGCGAGCACGAACGCATGGGTGGATGCCGCCGCTGGCGGCTCCGTCAGGCGAGGAGTTCGTTCCTGACCTTGCCGCCATCGACGATTTCGACCGGGCGATTGCCAGGGGCCACGAGTTCCTTGTCGGCCACGATGCCCAGGCAGTGATAGACCGTGGTAGCCAGATCCTCGACCGTGAGCGGTGCGTCGGCGGGCTCCGCCGCGATCGCGTCGGAGGCGCCGTAAACCAGGCCTCGCTTCACGCCGCCGCCCGCGAGCACGACGCTGAACACCTTCGGCCAGTGGTCGCGGCCGGCGTCGGGATTGATCTTCGGCGTGCGGCCGAATTCGCTCGACACCATCACGAGCGTAGTGTCGAGCAGGCCACGTCGCTCGAGGTCGCGGATGAGCGCCGCGTAGGCCTGGTCGAAGGGCGGCAGCGTCTTCGTGATGCCGTCGCGGATCTTCTGGTGCATGTCCCAGCCGCCGTACGAGAGCGTCACGAGCCGCACGCCCGACTCGACGAGCCGGCGGGCGAGCAGCATCCGCTGCCCGGCCTCGTTCCGACCGTATGCATCGCGTACCGTGTCGGGCTCGGCCTGGATGTCGAACGCCGCCCGCGCCTGTGCGGAACTTACGAGGTCGTAGGCACGCGAGTAAAACTCGTCCATCGCCGCAAGGTTGGCCGTGTTCTCGAGCCGCTGGAAGTGCTTGCCCACGACGTCGCGCAGTCGTTGCCGGGTCGCGAACCGCTGGGGATCCACGCCGCCGGGGAGGGCGAGATCGCGGACCGTGAAGGCCGGATTTGCCGGGTCGGAGCCGAGTGTGAACGGACCGTACGCACTGCCGAGGTAGCCGGCGCCCGCGTCGGGAGCGGGGAGGTTGGGCAGGCACACGTATGGTGGCAGGCGGTCTCGCGGCCCGAGTTCATGGGCCACCACGCTGCCATAGCTCGGGTAGGTGAGCGCCGGACTGGGGCGATAGCCCGTGAACATGTTGTGCGTGCCGCGCTCGTGGGCCGCCTCGCCATGCGTCATCGAACGGACGACCGTGATCCGGTCGGCGATCTGCGCTGTCTTCGGCAGCAGCTCGTTGAAACGCACACCAGGCAGGCTCGTCTCGATCGAGCCCATCTCGCCGCGGTATTCGAGCGGGGCGAGCGGCTTGGGGTCGAACGTCTCCTGCTGGGCCCAGCCGCCCGGCAGCCAGATGTGGATCACACTCTGCGCGGTGCCGGTGAAATGATTGAACGACTTCGCGTCGGCCCGCGCCGCCTGCATCCGGAACATCGATCCGAGCGAGAGCCCAAGCCCGCCGAGGCAGCCCACTTGGAGAAACTCACGACGCCCGGGGGTGACAGGACCGCGGCTGACAAGACGTGGACGGGACATGGCAGGGCACTCCGTGAGAGGGCGGCACCGATCCCAAAAAAACGTTCTCGTCGAAAACCCTCTCCGATCATACCAATGGAATCGGCTTTCCCGGTCGTGCCGCACCACCCCCGTGGCTTGCACATGTCGCAAGCATATGCGTGGCAAGGCGTTCCGCAGAGTGCCACTCGGCGGCTCCAGATCTTGGGGCCGCGCGGCGGCTACTCAGAAGTGAATCGTTTGCCCCGCAGCAGGTGGTGGTAGTGCTGCGCGAAGCGGTGGGCTTCGTCGCGGACGTATTCGAGAAGCCGGAGCGAGTAGGAGTCGCGGGAGAGTCGCAGCGGCTCGGATTTGCCTGGCAGGAAAATCTCTTCCTCTCGCTTCGCCAGCGAGATGATGCACGGCGGCTCGATGCCGAGCGACTCGAGGGCGTCGAGCGCCGCCGAGAGCTGCCCCTTGCCGCCGTCGACGAGGAAGATGTCGGGCAGCGGCTCTCCCTCGCGGACGAGCCGCGCGAACCGGCGTGAAACGACCTCGTGAATGCTCTTGAAGTCGTCGATGCCGTCGACCGTCTTGATGCGGTAGCGCTTGTAGCCGGGCTTGAACGGCAGCCCGTCGATGAACTGCACGAGGCTGGCCACGGTCTCGTCGCCCGCCAGGTGGGCGATGTCCACGCCCTCGATCACGCGGGGCGTTTTTTTCAGGCCAAGCACCTTCTCCAGGCCGGCGAGCCCCTTCTTGGGATCGACGAGGAACACCTCGGGCTGCACGTTCTCCTCGAGGTCGCCCCGCTGGTCGAGCGTTTCCAGGAGCCGGATCTCGTCGCGGAGCCGGGCCGCCTTCTCGAAGGCGAGCGCCGTCGACGCGGTGACCATGTCCGCGCGCATCTCCTCGAGGAGCCGCTTCTTGCCCCCTTCGAGGAACGTCTTCAGCCGATTGATGTCCTTGCGATACTCCTCCTTCGAGATGCGCAGGTTGCAGGGGGCGGTGCACTGGCCGATCGACGCCAGCAGGCAGGGGCGGAACCAGCGCCACTGCTCGTCGTCGGCGTCGATGTCGAGCGTGCAGGTGCGAAACTTGAAGATCCGCTGCAGCACCACGATCGCTCCGCGCAGGCTCCCGGCACTCGTGAACGGGCCGTAGAGCTTCACTCCTTTGCGCCGCGGCGTGCGCGTGAATTCGACCCGCGGGAAATCCTCGTGGGTCGTGATCTGCAGATACGGAAACGTCTTGTCGTCCTTGAGATCGCTGTTGAATCTGGGCTGAACGTCCTTGACGAGCCGGCTTTCGAGGAGGAGGGCGTCGACCTCGCTCTCGGCCTCGAGGAAGTCGATGTCGCGAATCTCGCGCACGAGGTCGGCAGTGCGGCGATCCTGCTCGGCCGCTTTGAGGAAGTAGCTGCCGGCCCGGGCGCGGAGGTTCTTCGCCTTGCCCACGTAGATCACGCGGCCGGCCGCATCCTTCATCAGGTACACGCCCGGTGTCGTGGGAAACGACCGCACTTTCTCGGCGGCGAGCGAGCAGTCACGGGCCGCCGCGGCCGCGTCGGTGTCGGCGGGTGTCGATTCGGTGCTGTCGAGCGGGCGCGGTTCCACGCACCGATTGTAGAGGCTACACGCCGACGAGCGCTCGCAGATCCCGCTCCAGGGCATCGAGCCGGGCCGTCAACGCCCGCTTCGTGGCCGCCAGCTCATCCGGCGCACCGGGCGCGGCCGCCGTGAAGAGGTAGAACTTGATCTTGGGCTCGGTGCCTGAGGGGCGGGCGGCGACGGCATTGGAGAGTGGCGGGAAACGACCGTCGCCGAGGAGTGCACCGGCTCCCGGCAGCCCCGTGAGGTCGAAGATCACGAGATCGCTGCTCACGCCACCGTAGGCGACCCGCGGCGATCCTGGCGTCCACGTCGAGAGGCTCGCCTGGTCACGGGTGCGCACCACATCGAGGCCGCCGAGTGCCACCGGCGGCTTCACGCGGAGCGCCGCCATGATCTCCTGCATGCGATCCATGCCGCTCGCCCCCGGCAGCATGATCGAGATCTGTCGCTCTTGATGGCAGCCGTGCTGCACGAACAGCTCGTCGAGCTTCTCGTGAGGCGTGCGGCCGACGGCCCTGAGCGTGGCAGCCTGCTCGGCCATCAGGAGCGCCGCCACGCTGGCGTCCTTGTCGCGCACGTGCGTGCCGGCGAGGTAGCCGTGCGATTCCTCGGTGCCGAACACGAAGTGCTCCGGGCCGAGGCGATCGATGGCGGAGCAGATCCATTTAAAGCCGACGAGCTCGGTGTCGTCGACCTTCAGGCCGTGCGCCTCGGCGACCCGGCGGACGAGGCCGCTCGTGACGAGCGTCGTGACGACGAAGTCACCCGGCCACCCTTCGCCGCGGGCCTTCCGGCCGGCGATGGCCTGATCGCAGAGCAGGCCGCTGAGCTGATTGCCCGAGAGCGTGGCCCATGCGCTGCCGGGCTGCCGCGTGAGCGGTGCCGCGGCGCCGAGGCGATCGCAGTCGGGGTCGCTTGCGAGGACGAGATCGTCTCCTCGAGCCTTCGCCTCCTCGATCGGGCCGGTCAGCACGGCGGGATTCTCGGGGTTGGCCACGTGGCCCGGTACGTTGGGAAAGTCGCCGTCGGGCTTCTCGTGGGGCCCGTAGAGGCGCAGCCGCTCGAAGCCCGCGCCGCGGAGTACGGGCACGACCGCGCTCGCCCCCACGCCGTGCAGCGGCGTGTAGAGAATGGACAGATCGCGGGGGCCCGGTGCCGACTGCTCGAGCACCGCCGCCACGAACGCCTTGTCCATCGCCTCCTCGACGAACGTCACCCGTCCGTCGGCCACGGCCGCCTCGAAGCTCTCGCGCCGTACCGTGTCGACCGTCATCACTCGGTCGATGATTCCCTTGTCGTGCGGTGGCAACACCTGCACGCCGCCCGCCCAGTAGACCTTCACGGCGTTGTCGCTCGGCGGGTTGTGGCTGGCCGTCACCATGATGCCGCAGGTGCTGTGCGTGGCCCGCACGGTGAACGAAAGCTCGGGTGTGCTGCGAAACCCGCGCAAAAAGAAGATCCGAAACCCGGCGGCGAGGAGCACCTCGGCGCACAGCTTCGCGAAGTGTTCGGAGCGGTGCCGTGTGTCGTAGGCGATCGAGCAGGTGGGGGTTTCTCCCGCGGGCATCACCGAGCGCACGTAATCGGCGAGGCCCTGGGCACTCTCGCCGATCGTACGGTCGTTGATCGCGTTCGACCCCACGGGATACATCATGCCCCGCCTGCCGCCCGTGCCGAACGGGATCACCGTCCAGTAGACGTCGTCCAGTTCCTTCCAGGCTCCGGCATCGATCCGCATCGCAAGTTCCGGCACGAACTCGGCGTAGCGAGGCTCCGTGAGCCAGGCCCGCATCGTGCGGGCGGAGTGGTCGGTGATCGTGCCGTCAGCCCGGGCCGTGTCGATCGCGGCGAGGCGTTGGGCGAGGGATGGCGGCGTCATCGGGGTGGTCCTGCGGGAGGTGCGTCGTGGCTGCGGTGGCCGGTTTCGAGCGGGCCGTTTTATACTCCGCGGCCACAATGGCCGACACCTTGATCGTGAGCGTTTCGGGGCTGCGCGGCGTCGTGGGATCGACGCTCACACCCGACGTGGCAACGCGCTACGCGGCCGCGTTCGCAGCCACCTTGCCTTCCGGGCCGATTGTGATCGGCCGCGACGGCCGCACGCACGGGCCGCTGTTCGCGGCAGCCCTGCGCGAGTTTTTCGTGGCCAGCGGTCGCGACGTGATCGACTGCGGCATCGCCGCCACGCCGACGGTCGGTGTCGTCGTGCGCGAGGAGCGGGCCGCCGGTGGCATCCAGATCTCCGCGAGCCATAACCCGCCGCAGTACAACGGCCTCAAGCTCTTCTCGGCGGCGGGCCGCGTGCTCCCGGCTGCCGACGGGGCGCACGTGCTCGCCGGGTTTCACGCGCTTCCCGACCGTGTGGAAGCCGCCGGCGCGGTGCGCGGCAGCGTGCGAGACGTCGATGGCGGCCCGTCTCACGTCAGGCTCGTCGCGGCGACCGTCGATGTCGAGGCGATCCGCCGCCGCCGACCGCGGGTCTGGCTCGACGCGGGGCATGGCGCCGGCAGCCGCGGCGCACGGCTGCTCTTCGAGCACCTCGGCTGCGAGTTCATGATCGCGGGCGCCGAGCCTGACGGCCTGTTCGAGCATCCGCCCGAGCCGACGGCCGAAAACCTCGCCGCGATGCTGCCGCAGATCAGGCAACAGCACGCAGATGTCGGATTTTTTCAAGATCCCGATGCCGACCGGCTGGCGATCGCCACGGCCGACGGCCGCTATATCGGCGAGGAGGCGACGCTCGCGCTGTGCGTCGAGGCCGTGCTCGCGAAGACGCCGGGGCCGGTCGTCGTGAACTGCTCGACGAGCGGCATGGCGGCGGCGATCGCCGCGCGGTACGGCGTGCCCTGCCACGTGGCCGCAGTCGGCGAGGCGAACGTCGTGGATGCGATGCTCACCCACGGCGCCGTCCTCGGTGGCGAAGGGAACGGTGGCGTGATCGAGCCCCGCGTGGTGCTCGTGCGCGACAGCCTCGTGGCGATGGCGCTCGTGCTCGAACGGCTCGCCACGGGCGGGCCGGGCGCGACGATCGACAGAATGGCCCACGCGCTGCCGCAGCGCGTCATGAAGAAGACAAAGATCGATCTCACCCCCGACGTGCAGGGGCCCGGCCTCGCCGCCGCCCTCGAACGCATCGAGCGGGCCTTTCCGGGCGCGCGGGCGAGCCGGCTCGACGGGCTGCGGCTTGACGTTCCTGGCGGCTGGCTGCTCGTGCGTGCGAGCAACACCGAGCCGATCGTACGGCTCGTGGCCGAGGCGGAGACCGAAGCCAACGTGGACGATGCCTTGGCCCGTGCCCGCACCGCGATCCTGGAGCGACATCCCTCTCGTTTGTCGGTTTGAATGCCGTCTGACACCTCCGATATTGCGTCGCTCGCCGCGCTCGCCGACGAGGCGCTCGCCGCGCAGGCTGCCCGTGAGGGTTCGGACGGCGCCGCCTTCACGACGCTTATGGAGCGGTATCGCGAGAAAGTCTGGCGGGTCTGCTGGCGGCTGATGAGCGCTCAGCACGACGCCGAGGATGCCGCCCAGGAGGTATTCGTGCGGCTGTTCTTCGAGCGTGGCAAGTTCGCCGGCCGATCGAGTTACTCCACATGGCTGCACGGCGTGGCGATTCGCACCTGCCTGACGCTGCGGCGATCGCGATCGCGGCGGCGCCGGCGCGAGGAGCCGGGCACGACCGAACAGATTGAATCGCACGAATCGCGGCAGCCCGAGACGGCTGCGGCGTTCGATGCGAGTCATGACGTCGTCAAACTGCTGGCGGGGCTCGACGAGGAGGATCGGGCCCTGATGCTCATGAAGTTTGCAGAAGGACACGAGTACGATGCCCTGGCCGAGATGTTCGGGTCGACCTCCGCCGCCTTGCGCATGCGGGTGAGCCGGATCAAGGAACGGCTCGCCGGCCAGGCGGGCCGGCTGTTCGGTGAATCTGTCGCCCCGTCCACACGACGCTGACTGGAGACTGCCCATGGATCCCTTTGAAAAACTGGCCGAGATCGACGTTCCGCCGGTGCCGGCTGCGCGGACGTTTACGGCCGGCGTGCGGCGAAAACTCCATCCGCGGCTGCTCGCCCTGCACGTCCTCGAGTTCGCGTTCGGCGCCACGGCCTGGGCCCTCGTTCACATGACCGCCGCCCTGGCCGCGGCGGTGCGATTCACGCTCACCGGCACTTGGCCCGACCGCACGAAACGCGGCTGATTTCGCGATCACAAAAATTCGTGTTGCGCGCGGCGGTCGGCCGGCAACTCATCTTCTGGCGGCCGAAAGGGCCGCCGCTGACAAGACACTCGCCGGTGTGGCGCCGGCGCAGCGGAGGACAGGTTTGAAGTCCAAGGACGGGTTTCACGAGGAGATTCGATGAACGATTTTACGAAGGTCGGACAGACGGCGGCCGAGACCGTCAACGTTTCGAAGCAGGCGCTGGTCGACAGCTTCACCCAGGCATGGAGCCAGGTGATCCTGCTCGCCCCGAAGGTGGTGGCGATGGCGGTGGTGCTCGTGGTGGGCTACGTCGTGGCCCGCTGGGTGGGCAGCGTGATCACGGTGGTGAGCGAAAAGATCGGGCTGCAGACGGCGGCCGAGAAGAGCGGCCTCGCGCAGAGCATGAACGACGTCGGCATCCGTCGGCCGCTCCCGGCGATCGTGGGCGGGCTCGTGTTCTGGCTCCTGATGTGCGTGTTCGTGATGGCGGCGTTCAACATTCTCGGCCTCGACAGCATTTCCAATGCGATGGGCGAGGTCGTGAACTACATCCCGCGGCTGCTCGTGGCGACCGTGGTGGTGGTGATCGGCCTCTTGGCGGCGACGTTTCTCCGCGGCGTGGTGGCGACGAGCGCCGACCGCGTGGGGCTGACCTACGCCGAGTATCTGGCCGGCGGCTGCTACTGGGTGCTTTCGATCCTCACCTTCATCGCAGCCTTCAACCAGCTCGGAATCCAGTTCGCCCTGCTCGAGAAGCTGATCTTGATCGGTTCGGCCGGCCTGTCGGCGGGGTTTGCCCTCGCCTTCGGCCTCGGTGGCCGCGACGTGATGAGCGGGATCCTGTCGGGCTACTACGTGCGGCAGCGGCTCCAGGCCGGCGACACGGTGACGGTCGGCACGCTCGAGGGCACGGTTCGCGAGGTGGGCCCGGTGGCCACGGTGATCGAGACCCGTCAGAACGGCCTCGTCAGCCGACACAGCGTGCCAAACGCCAAGATGCTGCAGGAGGCTGTGCGGTAGTCGATTCGTCCGGACGGGCGGGCCGTGCACGAAGTCTGCCGGCTCTGACATGCGATGCTTCCAAGGCGGGGAGTGTTGCGAAAAACAAGCGGGCCCGCGGTGAAATCCACCGCGGGCCCGCCGCTTGACGCGGGACGGCCTCGTGCGGCATAATGAGGTGGTGTAGGGATTCCGTTGGTGCGGAATCTTCGCGTGTGAAAGGGAAGCTACTGACCTCGGTCGAATGACGTTGCGGCGGAACGAAGCGACAGCCTGCGGGCTTTCGCGTCGTGATTCCGGCGAAACGGCTTCGAGGACAGAGCTTCCCTGATGTGTTCCCGGCCCTCTGCCGGTGAGCATGTTCCGGGTTTCGTCGCCTCCGGGTTGTTTTCGTCCCGTGGTTTTCGCCTGCCGCCACGCTCGTTCGGCTTCTGGGTCTTCAGGAGTCAACCATGGCGACAGTTTCGAACTCCGTGTTTCGCGGTCTGGGCCGCCTCATGGCCGCAGCGGTGCTCTGCCTTGCCGTGTGGCCGCTGCCCGCGGCCCATGCCGGCCTGATCGGCGTGAGCGGGCCCATCGGCGCCCAGGGCTTCACGGATTTCGGTGTAGCGACCGCGAACACCGCCGACATCAACGACGCGACCGCGTTTACGATCGGCACCATGGTGTCGACGGAAGACAGCCACGGCTACTTCGCCGGTCTGCCGACCCAAATCTTCGATCCGATCACGTTCTCGATCGGCGACCCGTTGAGCCTGCAATTCGGCAACGCCGAATTCGGCTTGTTCGCCTCCACCAAGATTCAGCAACTCTCGAACGACGTGCTCGTGGGGAGCCGGAGCTTCTTCGTGGAGGGCACCTACACCAAGGGCACGTTTGGCGGGCCGCTCGTGCCGAACCCGGCACTCGCCAACTTCACGATCAGTTTCAACCAGAACTCGGGCGCGGGGGCGTCGATCACCAACAACGCGACGCTCGATTTCCCCGTCCAGCCCGTGCCCGAGCCGGCCACGCTCGCGCTCGCCGCGGCAGGCTTGGCGACGGCTGCGCTTCTCCGCCGCCGCTCACCACCACTCCGAACGGTTACCAGCGGGCCTCGACGCCGAGGTTGGCACCGTGCAGGAACAGCGTGCCGTTGTCGTTGATGCCGGTGCCGGCGGTCGATGCGGTGCTGAAGTCCCACTGGCTCGGCGCGAAGGCGGCGTTGGTGAGCCAGTAGACGTTGTAGCCGGCGCGGAGGCCCCACACCTCGGTGAGCCGGTAGACGAGCGTGGCATTCAGGCTGCCGATGAAGCCGACGCCCGCATCGGTGGAGCGGATCGCGCCGCGCTCGGTGAGGCCGGTCACCGTGTCGTAGATCGGGGCTTGGCCCTGGGCCGCTGCCGTGCCGCAGAGGGCCGTCTTCCACCAGCCCTCGACGGCCCAGCGGCACCATTCCCGCCGGCCCCGCATGCCGATCTGGGGGCCGAAGTAATTCGTCGTCGTCTGCACGGCATAGGTGCTCGTCTCGGGCGGATCGCAGCAGGTTCCGGCGAGGATCGACTGCTCGTTCAATCCCGCCCACACGAAGCCGGCCAGCCAGTTGATGCAGTGGCAACTCGGCTGGCAGTCGGTGCAGGCCAGTCGCGTGGGGCGGCGCTCCGGGCAGCAGCGGTAGCGGAATACGTTGAACTCCGCCATGTTCAGCGACGACTGGTAGGTGCCGCGGACTTGTTCCGCGTCGCTGAAGTTGCTCACCACGGTGCTCAAGTCGGGGGGCAATTGCAGATTGCCGGGTCCGGTCACGACGGCGTCGCCGAACATCCCGTAGATTCCCGTGTAGCCGATTTCCCAGCCCCACGACTCGGTCATCAGCCGTCCAAAAAACACCCGCGTGCCGGTGCCGATGCCCGGCTGGAGGTCTTGCGTCGTCATCACGGGATCGCTGAGATCGGTGAACACGAGGGGCCGGTTGCCGACCGCGTTGTTTCGCTGCAGGAACAGCACGTCGAAAATCGCATAGGTGTCCCACGACGGGCAGCAGCGATTGCCGCAGCAGCGCTGCATCTCGTCCATGCACTCGTCGCTGACGGCGGCTTCCTCCCGGAATGTCGGGATCTGCGACCCCATGAACCCGGTCGGCGGCACGATCTCCTGAGCCACCAGCGCCGGAGCCAGCCACGCCATGAAAGCAGCCGCCCCGACCCCCAACCCCCGTGTGGCGATCGTCCGCAGAGTTTGCCCGCCCCGTGCCATGAGCAGCCCCCGTATCACTGGAAAAACCCGTTCCTCAGGAACAATCGGCACGACCGGACCACGAGGGGCAGCGGTTTTTCGCAGCCTGGGCCGGCAGAGTTTTCCCAGTCTGCCGGCGTGAACTGCCCGTGACGCATGGGTAAGATCGGGGTTTTGCAGAGTTGGTTCGGAAAGCGCGGGAGACCCGTCCTGATGAAAGCCGTTTTGGCCAAACTCTTTTCGCGCTCAGGCCCGGGGCTGGCGACATGGGCTCATGCTGGCAGGCGCCGGCGGCTCCCTCGCCAGTGCGCCGCGCCGCTGGGCGGTGAGACGCTCGAACCCCGGCTCGCGCTCACGGCGACGGTGGGCACGCAGGGGTTCGGCAACATCGGGGTCACGACGGTGAACACGGGCAACATCAACACCGCCACCGTGTTCACGCTCGGCAACGTGCGGTCGACGGCATCCCAGACCGGCTACTTCGTCGGTCTCCCCACGTTTTCGTCGGCCGGCGTTTGGTCGTTCACCACGACCGTCGGCACGAGTCTCAGCTTTTCGAATCCGGCGTTCGGCACGTTCCAGTCGTCGACCATCACGCAGGAGTCGAACACCGTCGCGCCCGGCCAGCAGCGCACGTTCTACGTGCTCGGCACCATGACGGGGGGCACGCTTGGAACGGTCACGCCAAGCCCCGTGCCGGCGAGCCTGACGATCACCTTCACGCAGAGCGGGGCCGCGATCTCATCGTCCGCCACGCTGTCGATCCCGCCCACGAAGGCGAAGGCGCCGGTGCTCGTCGCCGCCAACGATCTCGGGTGCGACAGCACGCCGAGGATCTTCGTGGTCGATCCTTACACCGGCATCTCGACGAGCTTCGTCCCCTATCCCGACGTCAATTTCCGGGGGGGCGTGCGGGTGGCTGTCGGTGACGTCGACAGCGACCCCAACACGCTCGAGATCGTCGCCGCCCCGGGGCCCGGTCGCGTCGGCGAGGTGCGGGTGTTCAGCATGGCTGGCGTCGAGAAGCCCTCGTTCCGCTACCTGCCCTTCGGCGCAGGCTATGTGCGCGGGGTCGAGCTCGCTGTGGGCGACATCGACGGCGACGGTCGCGACGACCTCGTCGCGGCCGCATCGCGGGGCCAGGGCAGCGTGAACGTTGCCCGCAGCACGGGCACCGCGTTCGTCTCACAGCCAGCGAAGTCGTTCACGGCGTTCGGCGGCACCTACACCGGCGGCGCGTCGGTGGCCGTGGGCGGCGTGAATCGGATCGTGGTGGGCAGTGGCGTCGGGCTGCCGCCGACGGTGAAGGTCTACGACGTGTCGGGGGCGAGTCCCCGGGTCGCGAGCCAGTTCGCCCCGAACGTGCCGACCGGGACCGCGGGCGTGACCGTGTCGACGCAGTATTTCAGCGTCGGGGCCAACCCCGAGATCATGGTGGCCGGCGGGCGCAATGCGATGTCGGCGATCGGTGTCTACCGCAACGAGACCACGCCGCCCGTGCAGACCTACAACAATTTTGCCAGCCGAGCGAAGCCCAATGCACCCGTCTATGCGGCCGCTGCGGCGCTCACCACCGCGCTCGCCGACACCGTGTTCATGGCCCAGGGGGATGGCGGCGTCGGCACGATCCTCAAGGTGAATGCCACCACGGGTGTCGTCGATCCCACGTTCAAGCCGACGTTCAACGGCCAGCCGATCGTGTCGCCGCTGCGAATCGCGACCCGCGTCTCCCGCTGACGCCCGGCCCCCGTGCGGACAATCGCCCGCACGGGAGGCTCTTGGGCGTGGGGCGCTGGTTAGCGGCGGGCCGACGTGAGCTTCACGGCGGGCGTCACGGTTTTCTCGGCGATCACAGTCTCCTTCGCCGGCGAGGCCGATGCGCAGCATGCCGACGGCAGGATCACCATCTCCTGCACGATCGCGTAGCTGACCGGCGCGCAGCAGCTCGCGACGGGCGTGCAGCAGGCGGGAGCGCACACCGGCTCGCAGGCTGGTGCACAGCAGGGTGTGTAGCAGCACGGGTCGTAGCAACACCGACGATGCCGCCGGTGGCCCGCCTCGGCATCCCAGCCGGTAGCCACCACCGTCAAGCACACAAGCGCGCCGAGCGCACGGACGAACGTCTTACCAATCATGTTCAAACCCTCACGTGAGCCCCGGGAGGATGCATACGGACCGATCCTGACGCAGGCCGGTCCGCCCGGGGCCGCCAACCGTAGGCCGCCCGGGAAGCGGGCGGCAAAGAATCGGACGGGCACACGTTCCGCCCGCGAAATACCGCGATCTAGCGATGGACACTTCGGTCTATCTACACGGAACGGCACGGCATCCTGCCGTCCGTTCCTTGGCCGACCTCCGTCGGCTGGTGTTGACCCGGGCCTCCGGCCCTGGCGCTGAAGAGGCCCTCAACGACTCCCTGCGTCTGCGCGTGCCCACCGACCGACTCCGCCGAAAGTTCCATGCGCCTACGAGTTGAGGAGGCTTCGGGCTCCCCGTGTCCCGCTCGCCGGCGTATGTGACCAGCGAAGCCATGGATGGCGCAGCGCAGGCAAATCCGAGTGAGCCGAAGCCTGGAGGGCGGAGGCGAACGTCCGGCGACGGGATATGGGGAGCCCGAAGCCGGCGCGTAACCCAACGCAACGAACGTCCGGCGAGACGGTACGGGGTAACCCCGAGCCAGATTGGGCTAGTCGACGTAACAGGCTGAAGCCTGTCCTACTTTCGCACGAGGACGTGCGAGCCGGGGCCGAGGATGTCGATGATCTCGTCGAGGTCGCCGGCCGCGACGACGAGGCTCGTGCTCGGGACACGGTCGGCGATCAGGCTCGGGTCTTCGACCGCTTCGATCGCGAGGCCGTCGCCGAGCACGATCGACTTGCCGCCGGATGAGGCGAGGTAGGCTACCTGTGCCGTGGGGCCTGCCGAGCCGGCAGCAGCACCGCCGCGGCGCACGTCGACGACGGCGAGCGAGGCCCCGACGCGGTCTTGCACCTGGCGGCCCACCACCACGGGAAAACTGCCAGCGTAGTTGCCGCCGACCTGGAGGCTGAGGCGGCCGCGCGACACGCTGACGACGGCGTCGAACGGGCCGCGGAGCACCTTGACTTGTTCGCCGGGGACGAGTTTCGCGGGGTCGTCGATCCCGTTGATCTTCGCGAGCAACTGCCACGGCACACCCAGCGGAGCTGCCACAGCCGGGAGCGTTTCACCGGCGGCGACCACGTGCGGGGGGAGGAGGAGATCCTGTTGCGAATAGATCACCGTGCCTGCGAGTTGGCTGAGCAGGTCTTCGAGCCGCTGGCTTTCCTCGATGCCCAACGACGTATCGTCGTACCACACCGAGAGCACGGCCAGTGCCTCGGCATAGCGGCCCGCCGCGAGCTTGTCGTGCGCTTCCGACCAGTCGGATGCGAAGGCGGCGGCAGCAGCCAGGCCACCGGAGGTCGGAGCCGGCGAGAGCTGGGCGGCGCCCACGGCCGTGGGCAGGGGGTCGGGCTGGGTGGGGGCCACCGGAGGCGCGATGTCCGGTGGCGACGCGGACTGCGCCGCGAGGTAGGTGGGCGGTTGATCGGGTGCGGTCTCGGCGACCGGAGCCACCGGGAGCGGGCTTGCTGCTGGCGTTGCTGGCGCCGGCACCGCTGCGATGGCCGGAGGGAGCGCTGCCGTGGGCGCTGCGGGGGTCGGCATCTCGATGGCCGGGGCCTGAAAAGGCGGGGCTTCCGTAGCGGTGGTTGCGGCGGCCGATCCCGGCGGCTGCCAGGCGGCGCCGCCACCCGGCCCGCGTTGGACGATCGTGTAGGCTCCGTACAAGATCGTGCCGAGGAGCCCGAGCACCAACATCGGCTTGAGCGCCTCGAGCGGGTCGGAGTCGCGTTCACGGCGGGGAGGTGACTTCGACCGGTGTGCCATGGCAGGGCTGTCGTGCGGGCGGTTGGGGCGCGGGACGGTTAAGGGGGCGGGATCGTAGAAAATGCCCCGCGGCCATGCCAGACCGCTTGCCAGCCGAAAAATCAGCTTTTTCAACACCGTGGGCCCTGCCGTATAGTGAGCCGGCGTTGAGTTGATGGACGACGTGGCCTACCCCGAAGGAGCGCGGGACTCGGGAGGAGGAGATCGATGCGTTCACGTGACGTGGACCAGACGCGCATGCGGGATGTCGTGGCGGTGGTGCTCGCCGGCGGCAAGGGAGCCCGCCTCGACCCGCTGACGCGCGATCGTGCCAAGCCGGCCGTGCCGTTCGGCGGCGCCTACAGGATCGTCGACTTCGCGCTTTCAAACTGTCTCAATAGCGGCCTGCGACGCGTTCTCTTGCTCACGCAATACAAGGCCAGCAGCCTCGATCGACATCTGAATCTCGGCTGGCACCGATTCTTCTGCCGCGACCTCGGCGAGCACCTCGACGTGCTGCCGCCCCAGCAGCGAGTGGACGAGAACTGGTATCTCGGCACCGCCGATGCCGTGTATCAAAACATCTACTCGCTCGAGATGGCCGCTCCCCGGCTCGTGATCGTGCTCGCGGGCGACCACATCTACAAGATGAACTACCAAGGCCTGATCGCTGCCCACGAGGAAAGCGGCGCCGACGTGACGATCGGCGCGCTGCCGGTGCCGCTCGCCGCGGCTCGCGAATTCGGCACGATGGAGGTCGATGCGGCCGGCCGTGTCCGCTCCTTCCGCGAGAAGGTCGCCAACCCGCCTCCGCTGCCCGGCCAGCCCGGGATGTGTCTGGCGTCGATGGGCATCTACTGCTTCTCCTGGCCGTTCCTGCTCGAACGTTTGAAACTCGACGCCCACGCGCCGGCCAGCCACCACGACTTCGGCCACGATCTCCTCCCGGGGGTCGTCGACACCCACGGCGTGTATGCCTTCCCGTTTCGCGATGAGAACCGCAAACGCGACGCCTACTGGCGCGACGTGGGCACGATCGACGCCTACTTCGAGGCGAACATGGATCTCGTCGAGGTTGATCCGGAACTCAATCTCTACGACGAGCAGTGGCCGATCCGCACGCACCACCCCGCCTATCCGCCGCCGAAGTTCGTGTTCGCCGGCGAGGGGCCCGACGCCCGCCGGGGCGAGGCTACCGACAGCCTCGTCTGCCCGGGCGCGATCGTCTCCGGCGGGCGGGTGACGCGGTCGATCATCGGCCCCGGGGTGCGCGTGAACAGCTTCGCGAAGATCGAGGAAAGCATCCTCTTCGAGGGCGTCGATGTCGGCCGGCACGCACAGGTGCGGCGGGCGATCATCGACAAGGGCGTGCGGGTGCCCGCCGGCCTGTGGATCGGCTTCGATCCCGAGGAGGATGCGGCCCGGGGCTTGACGGTTTCGGCGCTAGGCGTGACCGTGGTCCCGAAGGGCCATCAATTCGAGGCCCATATTCCTTCGTTGATTCACTGACGAGTTCGGTTTCCTCCATGCCCAAGCGCAACGTTCTGCTGCTGCTGTTGATCACGACGATGTCGCTCGTGGCCTGGCTGGCTCGTGATCATGGCCGACAGGCCCGACAGATCGGCGAGGTGCTCGGGGCCATCGAGCGGTCGTACCTCGAGCCGGTCGATGCCGACCTGCTCGAGGCCGCCGCCGTGGAGGGAATCATGGCGAAACTCGACGAGCACTCGGCGCTCGTGGCCGGTGCCGCGCGGCGTGAACTCGAGGCTGCGCTCGATCAGGAGTTCGGTGGCGTGGGCCTCGAACTCACGGCGTCTGCCGAAGGGATCGTGGTGCATGCCCCGCTCGTCGACGGGCCGGCCTGGCGGGCGGGTGTTCGGGCCGGCGACGTGATCGCATCGATCGATGGCGTCGACACTCACGGCATGTCGGTGCGCGATGCGGTCGGCACCCTGCGGGGTGACGTGGGCTCGACGGTCACCGTCGGACTGTGCCGGGCCCCGTCAGGCCCCGGCGTCGACGGCGCAGACCCCACAGATGACAGCCGTACGGTCACGCTCGTGCGCGAGATCGTGCGCACCGACAGCGTGCTCGGCGACCGGCGTCGGTCTGACGGCACATGGGAGTGGTTCGTCGAGGGGGAGCCCGGCATCGCCTGCGTGCGGATCACTTCCTGTGGCGATCGGACACTCGCCGAACTCGACACAGCCCTCGCGACGATCGCAGTCGCGCCCTCTCTTCGGGGTCTGGTCATCGATCTGCGGGGCAATCCGGGCGGCCTGCTCGGTGTGGCGATCGATGTCTGCGACCGCTTTCTGGATGACGGCCTGATCGTGTCGACCCGCCGGCGCGGCGTGGGGGGAGCCGTCGTCGTGGAGCCGCGTCGGGCGACGCCCGGCTCCGCCTTGGCGGGCGTGCCGATCGCCGTGCTGATCGACGGCCTGACGGCGAGCGCCGCAGAGATCGTTGCGGCCTGCCTTCAGGATCATGCCCGTGCGGTGATCGTCGGCAGCCGCTCGTTCGGCAAGGGAACCGTGCAGTCGATCATCCCGCTGTCGGATGGCCGACGATTGCTCAAACTCACCACGGCCGAATACGTGAGGCCCGACGAGACGAGCGTGCAGCGGCGCGGCGGAGAGCCGGGATGGGGCGTCGCTCCGGACGTCGGCCGCGAGGTCGACGTCGCCGGCGACGTGCGCGACGCCCACCGTGCCTGGCGTCGTCGTCGTGACATGCTCCCGGAGACGAGTCCAGACGACGAAGCATCACCGGCGTCGGCCGGTGATCTGCCGCGGAGCATGGATCCGGTGCTCGCCCGGGCGATCGATGCCCTCGTGTCAGCGGGCGCCGATTTCCGCGGCGAGGAAGAAGCTGCCGGCGACGCAGACGAGGCCGCGGCGGCCGGCGACGCGCCGGGCCCGCTCGACGGCCGCGGCGGGTGAAGCGGCGGCCTCTGCCGGGGGCAGTCTGGCGGCTCGGCAGGCTGCCTGGAGACGTTCGACCGTGGCGGCACGTGGATTCGTGGCATATCGCGTGACGATCACGTGGTCGAACTGGCCAGTGGCCACGCGCAGCATCCGCTCGATCTGCTTGTCGGCACTGGCGGCAAACACGAGCACGCGAGGCCTGTGCGCCGCGAGCGGCACGGCGAGCGTGGCGACGAGTGCCACCATTGATGCGACGTTATGCGCCGCGTCGACGACCACGAGAGGATTTCGCCCCACGACCTGAATGCGGGCCGGCAGCACCGCGCGGCGGAGCCCGGCGGCGATCGTCCGCTCGGGGATCGAATAGCCGAGGGAGTCGAGCCACCGGGCCGCCACCGCGGCGAGCGCGGCGTTGTCGGCCTGGTGCCGGCCGGGCATGCCGATCTCGTAGGTCCGCTCGCGGGATTCCCCGCCGACGAACACCGCCGGGAGTTGCAGGCGCATCGCGGCCGAACCGAGCGCATCGCGATCGCCTCCAGCCAAGGCGACGAAGGTGGCCTGGAAATCCCGGCCGAGTTCGAGGAGCGGCGCTCGGCGCCGAGCCGCCACCGCCCGGATCACGCGCCGGGCCGACGGGTGCGTCGCACCGCTCACGACGGGCACGCCGCGCTTGATGATGCCCGCCTTCTCGGCGGCGATCTTCGCGACGGTGTTGCCGAGCAGGGCCATGTGGTCGAGGCTGATGCTGGTGATCACGGAGAGCACGGGGCGTGACACGTTGGTGGCGTCGAGCCGGCCGCCCAGGCCCGTCTCCAACACGGCGATGTCGACCTTCGAGCGGGCGAAGTGCAGGAACGCCACGGTCGTCAGCACTTCGAACCAGCTCGGCCCCCTGGTGCCGCGGCGGGCCGCCGCGCGGTCGAAGTGCTCGACGACGGGGATGACCCGTGCGAAGGCGGCCGTGAGCGCCACGGCGTCGATCGGCTTTCCGTCGACGCTGATCCGTTCCTCGAGCGCGTGGACGTGCGGGGAGAGGTAGCGGCCGACCCGGTGCCCGGCCGCGCCGAGGATGTCGGCGATCATCGCCACGGTCGATCCCTTGCCCTTGGTGCCGGCGACGTGCACGACGGGCACCTCCTCGTGGGGCGAGCCAACCGCTGCGAGCAGCCGCCGCATGCGCGCAAGCGCGAACGCCCCGTGCACCGGCGGCACACGTTCGTAATTGAGCCGCCGGTCGAGCCAAGCCAGGGCCTCGCTGCGTGAGAGCCCGCCGCGAGTTTGCCGCTTCGCCGTCATCCTGCGCAGTGTTCCCGGGTTCTCGACATGACCCCGACGAGTGTATCCACCGCCGACGCAAAGCGGACTTGACCAGCCGGCCTCGATTCCAGACCTTCCCGGCCCGTTCCCCCTCAGGGGCCGCCATGCGATCTGTGACCGAGAGCCAGCCGTCGTTCGGGCCCGTGCGCGCCGCGCAGTGGGCTGCGGTGCTCCTCGCCTGTGCGGTGATCGCCCAGCCCCGGGCAGAGGCGCAGGTCCAGGCCGAGGGCCAGGCCCAGACGTCGGTCGCCGATCCGCTTCCCGCGCCGACCGCCGCCCTACCGGCGGTCGGTGATCCTCCGGCGATGTACATTCCCGACCCCGCGGCCCCAGATGGTTTTCCCGGGTTTACGCCGTTCGATGCGGCGGACCGGCTCCCCGACTGGCCGCGCTGGTTTGCCGGCGCGAGCGGGCTCGTGATGACCCGCTCCCTGCCGAACGGCACCGCCACGATGCTGCCGGCTGGCGGCACGCAGCTGATCACGACCGACGGCGGACTGTCGTGGCCTGGGGGCGTCGACCTGCACCTCGGCCGCTGGTTCGGAGCGCGGCAGCACCACGGCCTCGAATTCATCTACTGGGGTGTCTATGGGCTCGACGGGCAAGCGACCGTCAATGCTCCGGGCATCGATGCGATTCCGCAGGCGAGCGGGGCGAAGGTGGCGGGCGTGGACGCGAACGACTTTCTGCAAGGAGCCACCAGCCAGCAGATCAGCCGCGCCGATCTCGTGAACGACATCGAGATCAACTACCTCTACTCGCTCTGGGAGCGGCCCGAATTCCTGTCGAGCGATCCGGCAAACCCCACCCGCCCGGTGAGCCTGATCTGGCTGGCCGGCTTCCGCTTCTTTCAGCTCCAAGACGTGCTCACGCTCTCGACGTTTTCGCCAACGGCCGGCAGCCCGCTCGACTTTCAGGCCGCGACCAACAACAACCTCTACGGCGGGCAGCTGGGGGCGAAGTTCGACTGGCGATTCGCGCCGCGGCTGCGGTTCTCGGCCGTGCCGAAGTTTCTCATGGCGGGCAACTCGATCACGAACACCTCGACGCTCGCCACCGCGGGGGGCACGTTCGCGAACTTCGCGGGGGGCAATCCCGTGGCCGTCCACTCGACGCTCGGCGCGTTTTCCTGGCTGGGGTCGATCGATGCGGCCGTGGCCTGGGACGTGACGAAGCACTGGAGCCTGTGGCTCGGCTACCGGGTGGTGGGCGTGGGCAACATCGCCCAGGCCGACGGGCAGTGGCCCGCCGACATCACGACCGCCGGCGACCTCACGGGCATCACCGGCGGCTCGAGCACGATCGTGCAGGGCGGCTTCGCGGGCTTCCAAGGACGATACTGACTGGCTGTGTTCACGGAACGGCTCGGCATCCTGCCGACCGTTCCTTGGCCGACCTCCGTCGGCTGGCATGAACCCGGCCCTCCGGGCCTGGCGCGTGGCGTGGGGACGGGGCTCGGCTGCCCTCCCTGGCGTGGGGCAAGCGTCCCGCTTGCCTCTGTGACAACCTAGATGGTTGCCCCACGCTACACTCTTCATCATGAATACATCCCAAGCTGCCTGTGACCTCACCGCCAAGAAATGCGTGCCCTGCGAAGGGGGCGTGCCGAAGTATTCCCGCGCCGAAGCCGAGGCCCAGCTTGCCAATCTGCCTGGCTGGCGGCTCACGCACGACGGCGAGCGGATTCGCCGCGACTGGACGTTCAAGAACTTTCGCGAGGCGATCAAGTTCCTCAACAACTGCGGTGCCGTCGCGGAGCGGGAGCAGCACCACCCCGACCTGCACCTCGAGGGCTATCGCAACGCCTGGGTGGAACTGTTCACGCACGCCATCGGCGGCCTGTCGGAAAACGACTTCATCGTGGCGGCGAAGATCGACGCGCTCGCCCCGGGCGGCTGAGGAACGGTCAGCCGCCGCAGTAGTCGATCGCGCGGGCGATCTCGCTCTTCAGATCCTTGCGGGCCACGATCCGGTCGATGAAGCCGTGTTCGAGGAGGAACTCGCTTGTCTGAAAGCCCTTCGGCAGTTCCACGCGGATCGTGGCCTTGATCGTGCGCGGGCCGGCGAAGCCGATCAGCGCCCTCGGCTCAGCGAAGCAGAGGTCGCCGAGCGAGGCGAAGCTCGCCGCCACGCCGCCCATCGTGGGGTTCGTGAGCACCGAAATGAACAGGCCGCCCGCCTGCGAGTGTCGGGCGAGCGCCGCCGACACCTTCGCCATCTGCATGAGCGAGAGGATGCCTTCGTGCATCCGGGCCCCACCGCCGGAGGCGCTGATGATGATCAGGGGCAGCTTCTCGGCCGTGGCCCGCTCGGTGAGCCGTGTGAGCCGCTCGCCCACCACGCTCCCCATGCTGCCCATGATGAACGACGAATCGGTGACCCCCACGGCCACGCGCCGGGCGCGGATCATGCCGGTGCCAGTGAGGGCCGCGTCGGAGAGACCGGTGCGTTTCTGCTCGGCGACGATCCGCTCCGCGTAGGGTTTCTTGTCCCTGAAGCCGAGCGGGTCGGTGGGCCGGAGGACGGCATCCCACTCCTCGAACGTGTTGTCGTCCAAGAGCTGCTGGATCCGCTGGGCGGCCGACACATACCAGTGAAACCCGCATCGCGGGCACACGTTGAGCAGCTCCTCGGCCTCTTTTTTGTAGATCGTGGCCTGGCAGCCGTCGCACTTCAGCCACAGGCCCTCGGGCACGCCGCGTTTGGGGCGGGACGCCGCCGGACTCACTCGCTCCATCGCTGCTTCCTGTGCGGTTGCCATGCCCTGCCTGCGATCCTCGCGTGGCGTGACGGTCAGTGTAATCGTGCGGTTTCTCCGCCGCTGCGCCGGATCAGACGCGGGCTTTTTCGAGGGTGTCTGGCCGCTTCCATTGGGCTGCCAGCGGGATGTCGGCCACGGCCGACTCGGCGGGGCCGCGGCCCCACAGGTCGCCGATCGACTCGCCGGCCGTCAGCCAGCGGACGATCTGGTCGAGCGGGGCGGGCACCACCAGAGCGATCCGCCCGGAGGCATGCCGTCGGAGCATGCGCTCGACCGCGCCCTCCACCCGACCACATGCATCCTCGAGCAGTTCGCCTTCCGGCGGCGAGACGGCCCAGGGGTTGTCTTGCCACTGGCGGTAGAGCCGCGGTTGCTTGAGGCGGATGTCGTCGACGAGCATGCCCTGCCAAAGGCCCTGATCGAGATTCGCGAGATCGTGGAGACGCCGCGCCCGCAGGCCGCACGCACGGGCGATGAGCCGAGCGGTGTCGAGCGAGCAGGCGTCGGGGGCAGCGTAGATCGCGGCGGGCGGCGCGCCGGCGAGCGTCGTGGCGGCAGCCTTCGCCTCGGCGAGGCCTTGAGCACACAGCGGGAGGTCGAGCGTGCCGCGGATGCGGCCCTGCAGGTCGAAGTCGGTCGAGCCGGCACGGATGACGACGAGGGAATCTGCCATCAGGTGGAAAAATCTCCAGGGTGCATGATCGTCACGCGGCCTCCCGCGCGAGCTGTTCGAGTTCGGTGATCGCATGGCCGTAGTTTGGAGAGCGGATGACCGCGCTGCCGGCCACGATCAATTCGGCGCCGGCCGCAGCCACGGGTCCGATCGTGTCGGTTGAAATGCCACCGTCCACACACAGCCGGAACGCCCCGGCCCTTTGGCGGCGGATCTCCGCGAGGACGGCGAGCTTTTCAAGGGCCACAGGGTTGAACCGCTGGCCGCCGTAGCCCGGCTCGACGCTCATCACGAGCACGCCGTCGCAGGCGTCGAGAAACGGGATCACGCGGTCGATCGGCGTATTCGGGCTGACCGCCAGATGGGCCTTGGGGCCGAGCGACGCAATCGCTTCGAGCGTGCCGCGTGGGTCGGCGAGACCCTCGACGTGCACGGTGAGGATGTCGGCCCCGGCACGTGCGTAGTCGGCAATCGTCCGTTCGGGCTGCTCGATCATGAGGTGGACTTCGAGCGGCACCCTGGCGGCTCGCCGGACCGCCTCGACCACGACCATGCCATAGGTGAGCTGGGGCACGAACCGGCCGTCCATCACATCGAGATGCAGGGCCCCGGCCCCGGCTTCTTCGAGCCGCTCCACCTCGCGGCCGAGATGGCCGAAGTCACACAACAGCAGGGCTGGAAGCACCACGGGCCCGCGGGTCTCCAGACGCGTCGCCAGAGGGTCGAGGGCGTTTCCTGCCGGGGAAGTCACGTGTGTGTGTTGCATCGCTGGGTGTCGGCGGGCAATCGACGGCCCGGCCGCGACGTTCGGCAGTTTACCACGAGTGCCGACGAGCGGGGCTGCGGAACCCCGGAAGAGGGGCGAATCACGCGACTTAAAGCCAACGTACGTATAAACTTGGGGTGTGAGGGTGACGTCCGGAGTTTCCCTCGCTTGCGCTGTGGGCTTCGCGGGACGGCCGATTTGTTTTTCCGTGTTGCAGTGGGCTTCCGGGCACTTTGAGGGAAGGTTTGTCATGCCGGGTGACGTGGAAACGGCTCTCGCGCTGCCCACGCGGCTTTCGGCCGCCGACCGAGAGGCGATCGAGGCCCGCACGCAGGTGATCGGGCAGCAGCTCCTCGCCGAGGCGCTCGCCGCCCAGCCGTCGCCCGTGTCGCCGGAGTGGTGGGCCCAGCAAGCCGGGGAACTGGCGACGTTCGACGACGACCTCAAGGTGCGCTTGTTCCGGCTCGTCGACTGCATGCCGATGCTCGACGACCCCGCGGCCCTCGACCGGCACGTGCGCGAGTATCTCGACGAGTCCGTGTTGGAACGGCTGCCCGCGGCACTCCGGCTCGGGCTCCAGGCCGCCCGCAGCGGCATGCTTGCCCCGCTCGCCGCCCGAGCCGTGCGGGCCGCCACGCTCGCTCAGGCCCGGAGGTTCATCGCGGGATCGACACCCGAAGAGGCCGCGGCCGCGGCGCTCGCGGAGCGGCGGCACCACCGAGGCTTCACGCTCGACCTCCTCGGCGAGGCGGTCACGAGCGACGCCGAAGCCGACGCCTACGCCGCGGCCTACACGCGGCTCCTCGAGGAATTGCCGGCGCAGGCCGCCCGCTGGGCCCATGATCCGCTCGTCGACGACGGCCCCGACGGGCCCCTCCCGCGAGTGAACGTGTCGATCAAGCTCTCGGCGCTCGACAGCCAGTTCGACGCGCTCGACCCCCGCGGCACGGCCGACCGCGTGCTCGCCCGGCTGCGGCCGCTGTGGCGGCTGGCCCGCGCTCACGGAGCTCAGGTGCACGTCGACATGGAGCATCACGCCACGAAGGCCCTCGCGCTCGCGATCTTCAAGCAGCTCGCGGCCGAAGAGGAGTTTCGTGACTGGCCGGATTGCGGGATCGTCGTGCAGGCGTATCTGCGCGAGGCGGCCCGCGACCTCGAGGATCTGGCGGCGTGGGCGCGGCAGCGGGGCACGCCCGTGTGGATCCGGCTCGTGAAGGGCGCGTATTGGGATGCGGAAACGATTCACGCCCGCGCGGCCGGCTGGCCGGTGCCCGTGTGGCAGGAGAAATGGCGGACCGACGCCTGCTTCGAGGCGGCCACGCGGTATCTTCTCGAGCATTCCGACGTGCTGCGGCCCGCGCTCGCCAGCCACAACCTGCGCTCCCTCGCGCACGGCATGGCCGTGGCGGAGCACCTCGGGCTCGACCGTCGCACGGTCGAGATGCAGATGCTCCACGGCATGGGCGATCCGGAAAAGGTGGCCGTCGTCGGGGCCGGCTGGCGGCTGCGGGTCTATATGCCCTACGGCCAACTCGTGCCGGGCATGGCGTATCTCGTACGGCGGCTGCTCGAGAACTCGTCGAACGATTCGTTCTTGCGCGCGGGCTTCGTGAAGCACGTTCCCCCCGCCACGCTCCTTGCGCCTCCTGGCCCGCGGGCTGGAGGCCCCGCCCCGCCGGCGCCCCCGTCTTCACTGCCCGACCAAAACTTTCGCAACGAGCCGCTCACCGAGTTCTCGGTGGCGGAGGCACGCGTGGCGTTTGGCCATGCGGTCGACGCCCTCGAGCGGCGGCTTGCGAACGGGCCGGAGACGGTGCCCGTGGTCATCGACGGCGTGCGCGAGGCAGCCCTGGCCACGTTCGAGCGGCGTGATCCGTCCGGCCATGCTCGGCTCGTCACCCGCGTTTCGGCCGCCGATGCCGCCACGGCCCGGCGGGCGGTCGACACCGCGCAGGCCGCGCTCGCCGCCTGGCGGGGCCGCGGCTTTGCGGGCCGCGCGACGATTATGCGCCAGGCCGCGGCGATCATGCGCCGCCGCAGGTTCGAACTCGCCGCGCTCCAGATTTTCGAGGTGGGCAAGAGCTGGCGCGAGGCCGACGCCGACGTGGCCGAAGCGATTGACTTCTGTGAGTACTACGCTCGTGAGGCGGAACGGCTGGGCCGCCCGCGGGAGGTCGACGTGCCTGGCGAGGAGAACGTCACCACGTATCTGCCGCGTGGCGTCGCAGCCGTGATCGCCCCGTGGAACTTTCCGCTCGCCATTCTCACCGGCATGACCGCCGCCGCGCTCGTCGCCGGCAACACGGTGGTGATGAAGCCAGCCGAGCAGTCGTCGCTCGTGGGCCTCGTGCTCCACGAGATCCTGCTTGCCGCCGGCGTGCCACCGGGGGCCGTCGCGTTTCTGCCGGGCCGTGGCGAAGAGGTGGGGCCCGCGCTCGTCGCGCACCCCGACACGGCGCTCATCGCCTTCACCGGTTCGCGGGCCGTCGGCCTGGCGATCAATCGGCTCGCGGCCGAGGCATCCGCCGCCGGTGGCCGGCTCGTGAAGCGCGTGATCGCCGAACTGGGAGGCAAAAATGCCATCATCGTCGATGACGATGCCGACCTCGACGAGGCCGTGGTTGCCGTCGTGCAGAGCGCCTTCGGCTTCCAGGGGCAGAAGTGTTCGGCTTGCTCCCGGGTGATCGTGCTGGATCGGGTGTACGAGACCTTCGTGGCACGACTCGCCGGCGCCGTGCAGAGCCTGCGGGTCGGGCCGGCGCGGGATCCGGGCGCACGGGTCGGGCCGCTCGTCGATGAAGAGGCCCGGAATCGTGTGCAGTCGTTCGTCGAAATCGGGAAGCGGACCTGTCGCACGGTCGCCGCCTTCGATCCCGGGCCGCTGGCCGATACGGGGTGGTTCGTGGGGCCGCACGTGTTCGCCGACGTCGATCCGCGGGGGCCGCTCGGGCAGGAGGAGATTTTCGGCCCCGTGCTCGCGGTGTTCCGCGTTCACGATTTCGAGGCGGCCCTCGCCCTCGCCAACGACACTGCTTACGCGCTGACGGCCGGCGTGTTCTCGCGCAGCCCTGCCCACCTCGCCCGGGCCCGCGAGGCGCTCGAGGCGGGCAACGTGTATCTCAACCGTGGCATCACGGGGGCCCTGGTCGGCCGGCAGCCGTTCGGCGGATATCGGCTGTCAGGCATCGGCAGCAAGGCGGGCGGGCCAGACTACCTCCTGCAGTTCGTTGTCCCGCGAACCGTCACCGAAAACACGCTGCGGCGCGGGTTCGCCCCACCGCCGGAACCCGCGTGAGCAGTGTTCTTCGGGCCCGCGCCGACGTTTTTTCGGCCCGCTGGGCAACGCTCACGAAACCCTTACACTCCAAACGTAAACCTACGCGCGGGTGGCGATCCGCCCGAGATCAGACTGGCTATCAGGAGCGACATGGCATGCACAAGCGACGCTGGAGCACGATGACGGCGGTGGGGATTTCATGGTGCGTGGCACTGTGCATGACCGGCAATGGCGGCCAGGCCGCCGACCTCGACATTCCGCCCTATGCGAAGGTGCCTGGCGAGGTCTCGGGATCGCTCAAGTGCGTGGGTTCCGACACGATGAACAACCTCGTGGCCCATTGGGCCGAAGGTTTTAAGAAGTTTTATCCCAGCATCCGTGAAGGCATCGAAGGCAAGGGATCCGCATCGGCTCCCCCGGCCCTGACGGAGGGCACCAGCACCTTCGGCCCGATGAGTCGCGACTGGAAGCCGTCGGAGATCGACACGTTCAAGGCCAAGCACGGCTATCCGCCGACCGTGGTGCCCGCGGCGATCGACATGCTCGCCGTGTTCGTGCACAAGGACAACCCGCTCAAGCAACTCTCGCTCCAGCAGGTGGACGCCATTTTTTCGAAGAATCGCAACGGCGGCCTCAAGGACGACGTTCGCACCTGGGGTGATCTCGGCCTCGAGGGCGAGTGGAAGGACAAGCCGATCAGTCTGTACGGCCGCAACGCCGCGAGCGGCACCTACGGGTATTTCAAAGAGCACGCGCTCTTCAAGGGCGACTTCAAGCCCACCGTGAAGGAGCAGCCGGGCAGTTCGACCGTCGTGCAGGCGGTGGCGAGCGACAAGTTCGGCATCGGCTACAGCGGCATCGGTTACAAGACCGCTGACGTGCGGGCGGTGCCGCTGGCCGCCAAGGCCGAGGCGGCTGCGATCGCTCCGGAGCCCCAGTTCGCCTACAGCGGCGAGTACCCGCTGGCCCGGTTCCTCTATCTGAGCGTCAATTACAAGCCGGGGTCGACCCTCGACCCGCTGCGGCGCGAGTTTCTCCGCTACGTGCTCAGCGGCAGCGGCCAGGCCGACGTCAAAAAAGACGGCTACCTGCCCGTGACCGCCCCGATCGCGAAGCGGGCCCTCGAAAGCGTCGGCATCACGGCCCAGTAGCGCGGCACCGCGAGGCGGCATGGACTCCAAGGCCACATTCACGGGCCGCCCGCGCCGCCGGACGACCCATCCGTGGGTCAAGGCGAGCGATGGCCTGGCACGGATGCTGATCACGCTCGGCGGCATCGGCACGATCGGGGCCGTGCTCCTCGTGGGAGTGTTTCTCCTGGCCGTGGCGCTGCCGCTGTTTCGCGCCGCGCGGGTCGCGTTTCTGCACGCCGCACCGCTCGGGCACGATCCTGCGGCCGTGTCCGCCGTCGGCTGCGATGAAGAAGGTCTCGTCGGCTGGATGCTCGACGGACCGGACGCACGGCTGCGCATGTTCGCCACCCACGACGGCTCGCTGATCGTCGATCGGCCGCTCGCGGAAGCGGGGTTTTCTGGAGCGACGACGATCCGCGTGCGGCCGGGCTCGACGCGGGCGGTGGCTGGATATGCCGATGGCTCGTTTCGCGTCGGTACGTGCGGCGTCGAATCGCAGTTTCTCGCGCCGGCCGATCTGCCGCCCGGTTTCGCGAGCCTGCGGGTGGGAGAAGCGAAAGCGGCCGGCGACGACGTGATCGTGCGCACGGGCTCTGACCGTTACGCACGGCTCACCGTTGTGGCGGAGATGGCCGCGGAGCCCTCCCGAGCCCTCACCGCGCCGATCGTCGATGTCGACGCCACGGAGGGTTCGGCCGGGCCGCTCGCGGTCGCGCTCGACGACCGTGGCCGAGTGCGGATTGAGACGTCGTCGACCCGGCGGAATCTGCTCACCGACGAGGTGCTCACCGAGTCGTCAGGCGCCACGATCGACGTCGATTCGGCAGCCGATGCCGGTGGCTGGCAGCCGGCGTTCGTGCGGGTCTCCGAACTGGGCGACCAAGTGTTTGTGATCGCCAGCGACGGCACCTGCCGCCGCTACGGTATCCGAACGGTCGAGGCGCCCACGCTGATGGAGTCGCTCGATCTTGTCCCGGGCGCGGCGCGGGTGACCGCCGTCGTGCGGCTCTTCGGAGGCACCGCACTCGCCGTGGGAGATTCCGCTGGCGTCGTGCGAATCTATTTTGCCACCCGGGCCGACGCCGCGGACGCCGAAGACGGCCTGCAGTTGGTCGCGGCGCGGATGTTTCCGGCGGCAGCCGGCGAAGCGGGCGTGACGGCCTTGGCTGCATCACCGAGATCGCGGCTCCTTGCGGTCGCCGATGCCGCAGGCGGGCTGCGGCTCTTGCAGACGACGGCCGGGAAGGTGGTGTTCGAGGCCCGGCAGCCGGCTGGGGGGCCGCGGGCCGCGATCGATCGCCTGGCCATCGCCCCCCGAGACGACGTCCTGCTGGCGGCGGACGCTGGCGGGGTGGCGTCGTGGGCCTTTGATGCCGGGTATCCCGAGGTGTCGATCGCATCGCTCTTCAGCCGCGTGTGGTACGAAAACTACCCCCGGCCCGTCCACGCCTGGGAGACGACCGGCCACGAGGCGTTCGAGTCGAAGTTTGGCCTCGTGCCGCTCATCTTCGGCACGATCAAGGCCACGCTCTATTCGATGCTCTTCGCCACGCCGATCGCGCTGTTGGCGGCGATCTACTCCAGCCAGTTCATGCACCCGCGCTGGAAGGCGCGGATCAAGCCGCTCATCGAGATGATGGCGAGCCTGCCAAGTGTGGTGCTCGGTTTCGTGGCCGGACTCGTGCTTGCGCCGCTCCTCGAGCCTGCCGCGATGACGCTCATCACCGGGGTGTTCATGGTGCCGCTCGCGCTCCTGGCCGGGGCTCATCTCTGGCAACTACTGCCCTCTGGCTGGCGGAGTTCGCTGGCCGGCTGGCGGTTCGCGGCGATCGCGCTCGTGGCCCTGCCCGGGGGCGTGCTTGCCGCACGGCAGGTGGCACCGCTCTTGGAGGCACTGCTCTTTCAAGGCAATTTTCGGGCGTGGCTCGACGGCCGGGGTGGGAGCGGCTTCGGCGGCTGGGTGATGGCGCTCCTGCCGCTCTCGGGCGTGGCCGCGGCGCTTGGAACGGCGCAGTTCGTGCGGCCCTGGCTCCGTCGCCAGAGCCGTTCTTGGTCGCAGCGACATGCGGCGTTGGCATCGCTTGCGACGTTCGTCCTCGGCGTGGCCTCGGCGGTGGCGATCGCGATCGCGGCAGCCATGTTTCTCGACGGGCTGCGGCTCGACGCGCGGGGCGGACTGTTGGGCACCTACGTGCAACGCAACGCCCTCGTCGTGGCCGTCGGCATGAGCTTCGCGATCATCCCGCTCGTGTTCACGATCGCCGACGACGCGCTGTCGAGCGTGCCTGATCACCTGCGGAGCGCGTCGCTCGGGGCGGGAGCCACGCCCTGGCAGACAGCCGTGCGGGTGATTGTGCCGGCGGCGGCGAGCGGGCTGTTCTCCGCGGTCATGATCGGGCTCGGGCGTGCCGTTGGTGAAACCATGATCGTGCTCATGGCGGCCGGCAACACGCCCCTCATGGACTGGAACCTGTTCAACGGATTCCAGACGCTGTCGGCCGCGATCGCCACCGAGCTGCCCGAGGCGGCGCGGGGCAGCGGCCATTACCGCGTGCTGTTCCTGGCGGCGCTGGTGCTGTTCGGGATGACGTTTGTCGTGAACACCGCGGCCGAGGTCGTGCGGCAGAGGTTTCGGAGGCGGGCGCATGAACTCTGAGCAGGGCCGCCCGCCACGTCGCTTGCGTTCGGCCCACTCGAGCCTCGCCGCCCATGGCGAGCCGCTTGTGTGGCTCACGGGCGGCGCGCTGGCGCTCGCCATCGCGATGATCTCCGGGCTGCTCGCCTTCATCGCGGTCCGCGGGGCGGCCACCTTCTGGCCCGTGCCGCTCGTGGAGCTCGAACTCGCCGACGGGCGGCGGGTGCTCGGAGAGGTCACCGGGCGGGAGCGGGTGGCGGCGGTGGACGGCCGCGAAGCCTTCGGCCGCACGCTGCTCAAGACCGCGACCTTCGAGGTCACCGGCAACCACTACGAATGGTTTGACGATCCCCGTGTGGCTCGCATCGTGCAGCCGGAGTGGGCCACGGCCGTCGAGCGGCTGGAAGGGGGGCGATTTCACGGCCTGCCGCTGCGGCTCGTGCACGGCGACAAGACCGTGGCCGAGGGTGCCGAATTGGCATGGCGGGAGTTCGAACGGATCCAGCCGGCGGTGCGCCGGCGCGTGCGCGAGGCCGTGCGGATCGATCGTCACGACCGCGGCGTCCTGCAGCGGCAATTGCGTGCAGCGCGGCTGGGGGTCGTGCAAGCCGACCTCCGATCGGGTCGTGACAGCGTTGCCTATGGAGCTGCGGTGCGGGAGGAGCAGGCGGTCACCGCCCGCGTGCACGAACGATCCGCTCTGCTCGATGCGGAGACCACACAACTGCGCGGGGAAAACGCCGGCTGGGGGTTCGAATTCGAGGCGGCGGGCGGAGAAACCCGGGTAATTCCGCTCGAGCAGATCGTGCGGGCCTGGCAGCCGAATCGCCTGTCGACCATGGGCAAGCTCGGCGTGTATCTGGGACGCTGGTGGGAGTTTCTCACCGACGATCCGCGCGAGGCCAACAGTGCCGGCGGCGTGTTTCCGGCGATCTGGGGCACCGTGGCCATGACACTGATCATGGCGCTTCTCGTCGCACCGTTTGGCATGCTCGCAGCCCTCTATTTGCGAGAATACGCGTCGCGGGGCCCGGTCACCACGGCCGTGCGGATCGCGATCAACAATCTCGCCGGCGTGCCCAGCATCGTGTATGGCGCGTTCGGCCTCGGCTTCTTCTGCTACGTGTTCGGCGCCGGCATCGATGAAGTGTTCTTTCGGTCAGCGCTCGTCGCCGACAACCAGCCGACGTTCGGCACCGGCGGCCTCCTGTGGGCGTCGCTCACGCTCGCCCTGCTGACGCTGCCGGTGGTGATCGTCGCCACCGAGGAGGCGCTCTCAGCGGTGCCCAACTCGATGCGGGAGGGCTCCTATGCCTGCGGGGCCGGCAAATGGCAGACGATCCGCAGGATCGTGCTCCCCCGGGCGCTGCCTGGCATCATGACGGGGCTCATTCTGGCGATGGCCCGCGGTGCGGGCGAGGTGGCGCCGCTGATGCTCGTGGGTGTGAAGAAGCTGGCGCTCGATCTGCCGATCGACGGCACCTTTCCGTTCGTGCATCCAGAGCGGGAGTTCATGCACCTGGCCTATCTGATCTACGACGTCGGGTTTCAGAGCCCCAACAGCCAGGCTGCCCAGCCGATGGTGTTCACGATCACGTTTTTGTTGGTCGCGATCATCGCGCTCTTGAATGTGGCGGCGATCTGGCTGCGGTCGCGGCTCAAGCGGCGCTACGTGATGCAGCAGTTTTGAGCGACCGATCCCTTTGCTGTATCATTCGTGGGAGGTCACTCTGCCATGCAGGTATTCACCGACAGTTCGCCCGCCGGATCCCAGGGCAGCCGTACCCCGGCCGGCGACCCACCGGCCGACCGGCTGCTCGCTGTGGCGGCCGGCCGCGAGGTCGCCGCCGAAGTGCACGACCGCGTGCTGGCCGAGACGCCGGTGCTGGAGATCGACCGCTTCAATCTGTGGTATGGCAGCAAGCAGGCGTTGCACGCGATCACGATGCCCGTGCCCCACAACAAGGTGACGGCGCTCGTGGGTCCGAGCGGCTGCGGCAAGTCGACGTTGCTGCGGAGCGTGAATCGGCTCAACGATCTCGTGCAGAACGTACGGATTACCGGCGACATGCGGCTCAGCGGAGACTCGATCTACGATCCGCGGATGGACGTGATCGAGCTGCGGAAGCGGATGGGCATGGTGTTTCAAAAGCCGAATCCATTTCCGATGAGCATTTACGAGAACGTCGTGTATGCGCTGCGGATCGACGGCGAGAACAGCCGGGCCGTGCTCGACGAGGTGTGTGAGCTGAGCCTGCGCGGGGCGGCGCTCTGGGACGAGGTGAAAGACCGGCTCCACGACAGCGCTCTGGGGCTCTCGGGAGGCCAGCAGCAGCGGCTCTGCATCGCCCGGGCGATCGCAGCTGAGCCAGAGGTGCTCCTTCTCGACGAGCCGTGTTCCGCGCTCGATCCGATTGCCACCGGCAAGGTAGAAGACCTGATCCAGGAACTCCGCGGACGATATTCCGTACTCATCGTCACCCACAACATGCAGCAGGCCAGTCGCACGAGCGACTACACGGCGTTCATGTACCTCGGCCGGCTCATCGAATACGGGCCCACGACGGAGATCTTCACGAAGCCGATCCTGCGCGAGACCGAGGCCTATGTGACGGGCCGGTTCGGCTGAACGTCACCCGGCGAACGCAATGGCCAGGCATATCGAACGGCAGGTCGACCAGCTCAAGGAGAAGATCCTCCGCGTGGGGACGCTGGTGGAAGAAGCCTTTTCGAAGGCGATTACCGCTCTCATTAACCGCGACACGGCCTTGGCACAGCGGGTGATGGCGAGCGACGAAGAGATCGACCGCATGGAAGTGGAGGTGGAGGAGGAGTGCCTCAAGATCCTCGCCCTCTACCAGCCGGTGGCCGCCGACCTGCGGTTCGTGGTGGCCGTGCTCAAGATCAACAACGATCTCGAACGGATGGGCGACCTGGCCCGCAACATCGCCAAGCGGGTGGCCCAACTCGCCACGGGCCCCACGGTCGATCTGCCGCCCGAGATTCGCACGATGGCGATGCTCTCCCAAGACATGGTCAAGCAGTGCCTCGACGCCGTGGTCAACGCCGACCCCACGCTCGCCCGCCAGGTGCGCGAGGAAGACGACGCGGTCGACGAGGCCCGTCAGCAGATCCGCCGGCGGATCCTCCAGGGCATCAAGGCCCACCCGGAACAACTCGAGAACCTGCTGCGCATCAATTCGGTGTCGAAACACATCGAGCGGATCGCCGACATGGCGACGAACGTCGCCGAGGATGTGATCTACATGGTGGAAGGCGATATCGTCCGCCACCGCACGACGGACTGACGGCTTCGTGGTGTGGCGCCGGCTCGGGGTTACCCCGTACCGTCTCGCCGGACGTTCGCTGCGGCCCTCGTGGCCTCCACTCACTCGGATGTGCCTGCGCTCCGGCTTCCTGCCTGCGCTGGTCACATACGCCGGCTCAACGGTAGGGGTAACCCCTCGCCTCCCCCTTGCAGTTCAGGAGGCCGGAGCCGCGGTGGTCAAGCAACGCGGCCGCGTGGTACGCTCTCGGCCCGTCAGGTTGGGAGACCCGGGAGGCATAGGGCATATGAGTCGGCTTTTCGTGTGGGGCGTCGTCGCGATAGCGGCGCTTTCTGCTGCCGTGGTGCGGGCCGAGGATCCCGTGCTCGTGAACATCACCGGGCCGCTCGCGGCAAAGGTCGGCGAGCGGGTGGCCTTCGAAGTGGAGCTCGTCAACCGGTCTGGCCGTCCACTCACCGGACTACGCGTGGTCGACTACTTTGACGCGGGCTTCCACCACGAGGCCTCCACGAGCCCGATCGAGCAGAAGGGCACGATCGATCTCGCCGCCGGCACCACGCGGCGGCTCACGCTCGACTTCCTCCTCGACGAGCCTGGCCGACAGTGCCATCGTGTGGAGATTCTCGATCAGGCGCACAAATACATGGGGGGCGCGACGGAGTGCGTGCAGGTGGCCGCAGCCGTCGCGGCGGCCCCGGCGCCCGTGGTGGCCCCGCCAACGGTCGTCGCGCCGGCGCCGGCCGTCACGCCGCCCGTGCCTGCGACTCCGGCGCCGATCGTCGTGCCGCCGCTCGTGGCGTCGTCGACCACGCCGCTCTTGCCCGCGACGCAACTCGGCTCGGCCGCGCTCGAGCTCGACCTCGTGGCGCCGACCGAGGCGATGTCGGGCGCGGTCGTTGAATGCATCGCCACCGTGCGGAACGCTGGTGCGGTCGCTTCGCCGCCGACCACGCTCGAGTTTACCTGGGACCCCATGTTCTCCCCGCTCGAAGCGTCCGACGGCTACAAGCTCGGCACGGGGCAGGTCTCCTGGACGTTGCCTGCGGTGGAGCCGGGTGGGCAACTGCGGCGGCAGATCAATCTGCGTGCCCAGGCGCCGTCGACGAGCTTTCGTGAGTCGCCGGCCTCGCGGTCGTGCGTCCGCGGGGTGCTCAGCGGTCTGCCCGGGGGCGTGATGGTGGCCGACGAGGCATGCCTGATGGTGCGGTCGGTGACTCCCCGTCCGCGCACGCCCCGCGAGGCGGGGCTGCGGCTTTCGCTGGCGGATCTCGACGATCCCGTCCAGATCGGCGGGGCCACGTCGCTCGTCTGCACGGTGACGAACAACGGCACCGCCCCCTCGGGCCGACTCGATCTTGTGATCGTGTTGCCCGATCAATCTCGAATCGTCGGCGACCCGAGCCCGTCGCGGGTGCGGATCGACGGAGCGAATGTCGGGTTCGACTCGATCTCCAGTCTGCCGCCCGGAGGGCATGCCACATTCGAGGTGTCGTACCGCGTGCCCGTGGCCGGCAGTGCCCGGGCCACGGCGATCGTCACCGGTGCCGAACTCGACGGCTCCCTCGAATCGACCTGCACGACCCTCTTCGCCGCGCCCTGACGCCCGCACAAGCGGCACGACCGGCACAGGTTTTCGCCGTCGCCAGTCATCGATCGAAGCGGCTCCGCAGCGGGCGCCGCGATCGCCGATGAGAGGTGGGGAGGATGGCGATGCTCGTGGTGACGGCGAACTGGGCGATCCCCGATGGCAGCGTGGCCGCTCCGCCACGGATGTCGAGGTTGGCCCACCTGCTCGACGAGATTCGGCTGGCAGCCGTGCGTGCGGGCGCGCGCCACGACGGTCGATATCGCCCCATCGAAAGGCTCGTCGTCGTCTTGGCGGGCGACACGATCGACGGTCTCGTGAGCGGACGGTGGACCGACGACGTGCGGCCGTGGCAACGCAGCCGCGCTTCCGCACTGCGGCACGAGGCCGTGATGCAGGCCGCCGTGCGCCATGCCCGGCGACCCCTGGCCATGCTGTCGTGCCTCGCGCGCCGGGGGATCGCCGTGCCGCCGGCCGACGGCCGGGGCCGGCCCATGGTGGGGGCGCGAGTGGTCGTGCCAGTGCATGTGGTGGTGCTTGCCGGAGATCGCGATGCGATGCTCGAACGGGTCGGCGGGCAGGCCTGGTCGGCGCGTCGAGGCATCAGCATCGGGAGCGGGTGGAACGGTGGTGGGGTCGGCGTCGCCCACGGGCAGGCATGCGATCCGCTCATTGCCGGAGACGATCGGCCCACACTGCGTGAGAGCCTCGCGGTCGATCTGCTGGCCCGCTTCGGTGGGGCGATCGCCGAGCGGCCCGCGGCCGTGGCTGCGGGGCGGACGATCGTCCGATCCCTCGGCGACTGTGAGCCGTTCGACATGGCGTGGCACTTGAACAGTATGGTGCAAGCCCTCGCACGCGACGGCCGCGACGGCTTTGATCAGGCATGGATCATCGCCGTCTGGCGACGGAGTGTCGATGAGTGGGTCCGCCAGGCGCGGAGGGCAGGCTGCACCGACGAGCATGGCGAGGTGGCGGCGATCGCCGCGTGGATGCACGCGATCGGTGACGAGGCGGCGGCCGGCGCGACGGTGCGGGAGGTCGTGGCGACGCTCGCAGCCCCCCTGCCGGCGACGGCCAGCCGGGCGTGCGGCGATCGCCTCACGGTGCTCGGCCACCCCACGCACGGAACTGTGATCCAGGGCCCAGACGTCGTTTGTCTGGGGCCACGTGCCCTGCGACGATATGGGCCTACGGGGTTCGATCGCTCCGGGGTGTCGTGTATCGAGACGTCTCCGGCCAACGGGCCTGCTTCCTTCCCGGCCGTCGTCATTCCCGAGGCCGACGAGGGTGGGTGGCGTGACGTGGCGTGGTGGCGGATCGGTGAGCGGCAGTCGCCGCAGGCCGATCGCCCCGTCACCTCGCCGATCCTCGAAGCTGCCTGACGGAGACGCTCGATTCCGGTGGACGAGAGCACCATGCCGCATCCCTCAGACACCGCGCCGCTCTTCGAGGCGGGTGCCGTCGTCGAACTTCGAACGACGTTTTCGTGCCGGGACCGGGCGGTCGCCTGCGCGCGGCATCTGATCGAGAGGCGACTCGCAGCCTGCGTACAGATTGAAGGCCCCGTGACGAGCATCTACCGCTGGAAGGGCGTGATGGAGACGGCCGAGGAGTTTCGCTGCACGTGCAAGACGAGTGTCGCGCGTGCAGCGGCCTGCAGCGACGCCATTCTCGGCGTGCACGAGTACGCGACACCGGAACTGCTCGCTGTGGTCGCCCAGGCCTCGCCCGCGTACGCCGCATGGGTGCAGGCCGAGGTGGAAACGCACTCCGACGACGGGAATCAAACCGATGCCGATGCGCCCGACTGACGTGCTTTACGCCTTCGACGCCACGCTACACCGCATGCCGGACGCCCCGCCGGCCGGCCCACCGCACGTCGATTCATGGGGCACCTGGCCGACGCTCGCGGCCGGCTCCGCCCGTGCTGCCGTGCCCTTGACGATCGGGTTTGACGAAGCATTTGCCCGGCTGGCTCGGCTCGACCGCATGTTCGCCGAGCCCGACGGGTCGTTCGTGTGGACGAGCCCGAGGGAAGGGTTGTCGTGGCAGGTCGATGGCAACGCTTTCGAGAAGGACGGCCGCGTGTTGTTGGTGGACCTCAAGGGGAGTTGCCCGCCTGAGGCCTTCGACCAGCTGCTCGCCGCCTTCGGCTGGCCGGCCGAGCCGGTCATGCTCCAACTGGTGAAACCGGCGGTCTTCCTCGACGAGGCCACCTTTCGTGGCCATGCCTCGGCCCGCGGGGCTGCGGGAGATGGGGAGACTTTGCGTCCCCGCTGACTGGCCGACGTGGCAGGCTTTTCCAGCCCGGTCGGGAAATCGTTGCCATGAGAGGGTAGTCTGCCGATATCCCCTGACGATTCTTTCGCGGAGGCATTCTTCATGCGGTGCACGGCGTTGGTCCTGCTGGCGATTGGCGGTTTCGTCGTCTGTGGAGCGGTCGGCGCTTACGCAGGGCCCCAGTCCGCGGCACTCACCGTCGCCTACGGAAACGGCGTGCACGCCTACTACGACGCCGATTACCAGTGCAGCTACGACGAGCTCTCTGGTGTGATCGAGGCGGGCAGCAACGATCCTCGTGTCTACTACTTTCGGGGCCTAGCCGCCCTGAAGCTGGGCCGGCTCGACGAAGCCGAGGCCGACTTTCAGCAGGGCGCGAACCTCGAGGCTGAAGGCCGAGGTGGCCAGAGCAGCCGGTCGATTTCCCTGGCACTCGAGCGCGTGCAGGGCTGCGACCGGCTCAAGCTCGAACGGTTTCGAGGCCAGGCCCGCGTCGCGATGCTCCAGCGGGATCGCGAAGCGATCCGTGAACGCTACTCCGACATCCAGGACGCCGAGGCCGACGTGCTGCGGCGCCGCCGTCCCGAACGGATGGAACCGGCGGAGCAACTTGCGCCGCCCGTGCCGAAGGGCGGCCGGGCCGTCGAGGCCGAAGAGCCCGCTGCCGAGGAGGCCGAGAAGCCGCGAGCAGAACGCGAAGAACCCGTAGAGCCGGCCGAGAAGCCGACCGACACGGCGAACCCGTTCGCAGACGAGCCGGCATAACTGGTACGCCGGCGAGCGGGACACGGGGAGCCCGAAGCCTCCCCCAACGCAGTGACGTGCCTACTCGGCCGAGCTGCACGTCCAGCCGGTGGCGGCGAGGCAGGCCCAGCCGACGAGCAGGAGCACGCCGCCGATCGGCACGATCGCACCCAGAATTTTCACGCCCGAAAGCGCGAGTGCGGCGAGGCACCCGCTGAAGACGAGCGTGCCAATGAGAAACGACCAGCCTACGGCTGCGAGCAGGCCGCGGGCGGCGGCAGCCTGCGGCAGGCCGGTGCAGAGGCCCACGAGCACGAGGGCCAGGGCATGGAAAAGACAGTAGCGCACGGCCGTTTCCCAGTTGGCGGCCTGGCCATTGGCGTCGAGCAGGGTCTTCAGGCCGTGGGCGCCGAACGAACCAGCGGCCACGCCGACGAAGCCGAGCACCGCACCACAGACGAGCCACAGGCGCAGCATGGGATGGAGGCGAGCCTACGGTCGGCTCGAACCGAGGAGTTTCTCCTCCTCCTCCTCTTGGATGATGATTCGCGGTGTCACCATCAGCATCAGGCTGTCGGTCGTGCGGCCGAGGCCCACGTTTTTGAACAGCCGGTTGATGTACGGAATCTTGGAGAGGATCGGCACGCCGAACTCATTGCGGCCCTCTCGGAGACGCTTGATGCCGCCGAGCAGCACCGTGCCTCCGTCCGGCACGCTCACGGTCGTCGTCACGGTGGTGAAGATGAATTCCGGGAGCTGGATCGTGGTGCCGCTCGACCGCACCTCCTGCTCGCGGTCAGCCTTCAAGCCGGTCGTCACGCCGGCGCCGGCGCCTATGCCCCCGGCCACGTCGGCCTCGCCGTCGACCCCCGACTTCTCGTCGCTGCTCTTGGTCTTCGTCGACCGTGAGCCTTCGAACTGGAACTCCTCGACTTTCCCGATCTGTGAGAAGAAGGGCACGAGCGTGAGCCGCACGAACCGGCGGTCGCTGGAGACGACGGCCTGCACGTTGACGGCGGTGCCTTCCGAGAGCACGGTGATGACCGGCTGCTGGGCAGCGGCAAAGTCACCCACCACCGGAATCACGCTCGTCACGAACGGCCGCTGGGTCGTGTCCGACACGAAGGCATTCTGTCCATTGAAGAGCGTGACCTTCGGCGCCTGCATCACGTTCGAACGCGTGTTGCCCTGGGCGGCCTGAATCAGGAAGTAGGCTTCGATGTCGGAAAGGATCGCGAAGCCGAAGTTCGCGGCGGACGTGGTCGGGTCGGGAAGACCCGGCAGCGACGGCACGGTGGCACTGCCGAAGCTGTTTTGCCGGAACGGGATCGAATAATTGTTGCGGGCATAGGCGGGGAGATTCGTCTGGCCCGAGGTCTGCGTTGGGGCGAACACGTTTTGCGAGCCGAACGGCGAGAGCGCGACGCCGGGATTACCGGAGTTGTCGAGGCCGATCGTCTGCGAACGGCCGCCCGGCTGGGCGGTGATGCCGAGCGATACCGGGTTGGTGGAGCCGTTGGTCTGCGTGGGGACGGCCGTCATGTTGAGCGGATCGCCCACGTTCGTCTGGATGTTGAAGTCGAAGTCGACGCCGATCCGCTCGAAGAACGTGTCGTTGAGACGGATGAATCGGACTTCGATCGTGACCTGCAGGTCTTGGAGCCGGCGCAGCTGCACGAGCAGGTCGGCGATTTCCTCGTGCACTTCCTGCGTCTGACTGACCACGAGGCTGAGGTTGGTGGCGAAGGGCTGGATCGCCCCCTGGCCGCCGACAGTATTCCACGACTGCGGGGCGACCGTGTTCTGGATGAGGTCGATGAGCGACTGAAAATCAGCCTGGCTGCCGCCGACGTTCGGAGTACCGAAGGGGATCGACGGCATCGAACCGCTGGCCGGTGGCCCCCCCATCCCTCCCTGAAACTGGGCGAGCGCGTTCGGATTGAGCGCGGCGTTGGCGGGGGTCGTGCTCGCGCCGTTGATGCCGGCGGGTGGGGGGCCTGTCTCCACGGAGAGCGCGTTGCGGGTCGGGATCCGGGAGTAGCCGTCGCGCAGGGCGCCGGTGATGCCGAGGCCGTCCGACGAGAAATTCGGAATCGGGACGACGAGATCGGCCACCTGGTATGAGACGGTGAAAAACTGTCCCTTCACGAGCTTCGGACTCGTGACCTTGAGCACTTCGTCGCGAATTGAGTAGTCGAGGTGGAGCGGCTCCAGGAGCAGCTTGAGGGCGCTTTTAAGCGAGATCGGCTGATCCAGCGAGATCGTCACCGGCGTGTCGCTGCGGACGGCCTCGCTGTCGAGGCCCACCATGTCGAGGTGGATCGGCACGTCGGCCTGCTTGGCGAGAGCGTCGAGCACGGCCGCCAGGGGCTCGTTGCGATGCGCCGCCCGCACCTTCACCGAGAGCTTCTTTTGAATTTCGATCTCCGCTGCCGACGCCCGCGAGCGACCCTCGGCCTCGAGCCGCGAGCGGTTTTTCGTGAGGTCGGTCCAGTTCTTGGTTTCTGGAAACGCGATCGGGCCGACGAAGGCCGTGCTCGCCCGGTCGGTGTCTTCGGTGTCTTCCAGGAAGGCGGCCTGCTTGTTGCCGTCGATCGACTGCTGGGCGCTCAGCCGGCGCACGACCCGGCTCTGGGAGAGCAGCTGTCGGACGATCGTGCTGTCGGGGGAGAGCTGGGCGGCTTTCTTGGCGATCGCCTCGGCCTCCGGGAAGCGGCGCTCGTCGACCAGCACGTTGTATTCCTCGACGAGCATCGCGAGCCGCTCGTCCACCTCGACCCGCTTGGCCCGTTCGCGGTCGATCTGGGCTTCGACGTTGGTGTTTTTTCGATCCAGGGCGATCTCGGCCCGGCGTTTGCCGGTCGTCTCTTCGATGTCGCGCCGGGTGCGCTCGATGCGGCGCTCCAATTGGCTGCGAGCATCGGCGGGGATCGTCTCGCCTGCCACACGCGACGCGATCGTGTCGAGGATGGCCATGGCTTCTGCTGGCGATTTCTGGGCGATCCGTTTCGCCTCGAGCTGCTTCGCGGCTACCTCTGCGGAGAGTTTTGCAATCACGAGATCGGGCGGCACTACCGTGGCCGCGGGCGCGGCCTGCGGCGCGGCATCCACCGCTGGCTCCGCGGTGGCTTTCTCGCGGTCGCGGGCCCCGTTGATTGCTGCCGCCATCACCCTGCGGGCAGCCGCTGCCTCGTCGGCCCCGGTCGCCGGCGGAGTACTTGTCTCGGGTGAAACCCCGGTCTCGGGTGAAACCAGTTCGGCAGATTCGAGTTCGGCGCCAGAGCAAGGGAGCCCCGCGAAGGCGAGCCCACAGAGTGTGGCAAAGCCGATCCAATCTCGGCAGTCGAAGGTGCGGACCATGGATGAGTCCCTGGGGACGGGCGATCAAAATGCAGCGGGAGAAGTACCGGGCCCCGGTGACGTGGGTCAAGGTCAGCCACGAGCGGCGAAAACCCCGCATCTCGCCCGGTAGAACACACAGTCTCAGGCGGCCTGCGTGCCACGCACGGGGGGGAGGGGGGCGGACTCAGGCGACCTTCGGCGCGGAAAGAGCCCGCTCGACCGTATCGAGCAGTTGATCGACCCGGAAGGGTTTGAAGAGCACGAGATCGATCCCGGCCTGCCGCGCCTTCACGATCGAGTGGCCTGGGTCGTAGCCGAAGCCCGTCATCAACACGAGCGGGACGTGCTCGAGGATCTCCTGGAGCCTGAGCAGCAATTGATAGCCACTCATGTCGGGGAGGCGGATGTCTGAAATGATCACGTCGTAGGCTTCGCGGCCCAGGGCGGCACGCACCATCGATGCCGCCTCCGCCCCGTCGCGTGCCGTTTCGACGATGCAGGCATAGCGCTCGAGCAGGGCATGGGCCGCCGCTCGCACTTGCTCGTCGGCATCGACGACGAGAATCCGCCGTCCGGCGAGCCCCGGCCGCCGTCCGGCCTGCCGCGACTGGGCGTGGGCCGAGCTCGGTGCCATCTTCTCGCCCACCTTCTGGATCACCTGCTTGATGTCACGGGCATTGCGCAGGATCCGCTGCAGCCTCTCGACCACGTCGGCATCGTGGCCGATGTACCGCTCCATCACGTTGACCGCGTCGTTGAGGATATCGTCGACCGGCAAGGCTACGGCCCCGTGGATGGCCTCGATGCTTTCGGCGGCGGTCGATGCCTTTTCGGCCACGAGCAGTTCAAGCGTGTTGAGCGCGGCGGCCACGTCGCGTGAAAAGATCTCCAGAAATTGAAGATCCGTGTCAGTGAAACCGCCAGGCTCGGGGCTCTCGACGTTGAAGGTGCCAATCACCTGATCGTGTAGCATCAGCGGCACGGTGAGCGAGCTCTTCGCCCCCTTGCAGCCTTCGAGGTAGAGCGGGTCCTTCGTCGTGTCGACGCAAAAGTAGGATTTACCTGTCGCCGCGACGAAACCGGTCACGCCGTTGTGCTCCGGGCGGGCGTAGAGAATCCGAGCCTCGGCCTCCGGCTGCATGCCCTCGGCCAGGAGCGGTTCGAGCCTGGCGGTCTGCTGATCGAGCAGACGAATCTCGACAACGTCGAACTGCAACAGATCCTTGGCATAGTGCAGGATGTTGCTCTTGAGCAGTTCGATGCGCTCCTGCACCGTCATGTCGGCAAGCTCCGACGGCGAAAGGTCGGCGAGCTTTTGGCCGGCCTGGTGAATGGCAGCCCGCTTCTGCTGTTCGAGAATCTCGCGGGTGACGTCGCGAACGGCCGCCACGACCTGCCGCGTGCCTGCGACCGGTGCGGCGAGGAGATGCAGGTAACGGTTGTCCTGCGTGCGGAGCGTCGCGGCGACGATCTGCCCGGTGGTGATGGCCGTCTCGAAGGGGCGGGCATCCGGGCCGACCACTTCGGGGTTGCACAGGGCCTCGAAAAAATCATGGCCCTCGGGTTTCCGAGGGCCACACCAGGTTGCGAAGCGTTCGTTCGACCAGCGAACGGTCGCGGACGTTTGTTCCGCGGCCGGGCCCCCGGCGACGTCGACGAGTGCGACGCCGTCTGGCAGGGATGCGAGAATCAGCGCGGGGCCCGAACCGGGGAGGGGTGGAATGCCGCCCGTTGGATGCTCGAACAATCCGCCGTCGTCCGCCACCGATCTTCCTCCGTGCCGGCCACGATCCGCCGTCACAAGAAGTATAAATTCAGCGCCGGGTGCCGCCAAATCGACCCAGTGACGTTGCCGCTGGAGGAGGCGAACCTATACTCCCTGAGGCCCGCACCGTCTGTCTTGCACCGAGGCCACCCCGTGAACGTGTCCGATTCCGACCAGTCTTTCTTTTCACGACACCAGTTCCTGATCTATCGGCTGTTCTCACTGTCGGGGCTCATCCCCGTCGGTGCGTTTCTGGTCGTGCATCTCGTGACGAACGCCTCGGTGCTCGCGGGGCCGGGTACGTTTCAGTCGCGGGTCGACTTGATTCACTCGTTGGGGCCGCTTCTCGTGCCCATCGAGTGGGCCTTCATCTTCCTGCCGATGCTGTTTCATGCAGCCGTCGGATTCGTGATCATCGCCGGCGGTCTTCCGAATGTCGGGTCGTATCCCTACGTCGGCAACGTTCGTTACACGCTCCAGCGGGCGACCGGGATGATCGCTTTCGCGTTCATCATCTGGCACGTCATCCAGTTGCACTGGATGGGAGCGCCGCTCGGCGGCGGAAAGTTCGACCCGCATCATGCTTCGAGTTCGACGGCAGTCGCCCTCCAGCCGATCGGAATCACCGCGCTCTACGCGATCGGCGTGCTCTCGGCCGTGTTTCATCTCGCCAACGGTCTGTGGACGCTGGGGATCACGTGGGGGCTGTGGACGAGTCCGGCAGCCATGCGCCGAGCGAGCTGGGTGAGCGTCGCGGTCGGTATCTTCCTGGGAGGCGCCGGGCTCGGTGCCCTGGCTGGAATGCGGCGCGTGGACGTCGAGCAGGCGAGAGTGATCGAGAATCGTATGGACGAAGTGAAGCGGATGCTCGAAGGGCGTGAGCCGGTCGGTGGACCGGCCGTACACGTGCCTGATGCAGTCCCAGCCGTGCCGGTGTCGGCACCAAACTCATCGGAAGGGAGCTGACCACGATGGCACAAGGGCGTGTTCTCGTCATCGGAGGCGGTCTCGCGGGGCTCGCGGCGACCATGCGAATGGCCGAGCTCGGCGTGGCGGTCGACCTCGTGAGCCTCGTGCCTGTGAAGCGCTCGCACAGTGTGTGCGCCCAGGGGGGCATCAACAGTGTCAATGCGCTCACGCGGCAACAGGGCGACAACGAGTGGAAGCACTTCGACGACACGATTTACGGAGGTGATTTCCTCCAGCATCAGCCGCCGGTCAAGGAGATGGCCGACTGGGGGCCGCGGATCATCGATCTCATGGATCGCCTGGGAGTGCCGTTCAACCGCACCCCGGAAGGCTTTCGCGACCAGCGGCGGTTCGGCGGCACGCTCTACAAGCGGACCGCCTTCGCCGGCGCGACCACTGGCCAGCAGTTGCTCTACGCCCTCGACGAACAGGTGCGGCGCTACGAGGCGGAGGGCCGCGTCAAAAAGTGGGAATTCTGGGACTTTCTCGAGCCGGTGCTCGACGACGGTGGTCGCTGCCGGGGTGCGATCTGCCAGGATCTCGTCACGATGAAGTTTCACGCCTTTCCGGCCGACGCGGTGATCCTCGCCACCGGTGGCTGCGGACTCGTGTACGGCCGTTCGACGATGTCGATGGTCTGCACCGGCAGCGCGGTGAGCCGGGCCTATCAGGCCGGTGCAGCGTATGGAAACGGCGAGTTCATCCAAGTGCATCCCACGGCCATCCCCGGTGCCGACAAACTGCGGTTGATGAGCGAAAGCGCCCGGGGCGAGGGCGGACGCGTGTGGGTGCCGAGGAAATCGCAGGACGCACGCGACCCTCGCGAGATTCCCGAAGCAGAGCGGTTTTACTTTCTCGAAGAGCGGTATCCGAAGTACGGCAACCTCGTGCCCCGCGACATCGCCACGCGCGAGATCTTCGACATCTGCACCACCGAAGGCCTGTCCGTCGAGAAGGATCGGCTGTGCGTCTATCTCGACCTCACGCACCTGTCGCGGGAAATGCTCGACCGCAAACTCGGCGGCATCCTCGAGATCTATGAAAAGTTCCAGGGGGTTGATCCGCGGTCCGTGCCCATGAAGATCTTTCCAGCCGTCCACTATTCGATGGGCGGGCTGTGGGTCGATTACGAGCGGTCAGCGAATGGCGGCATGGAGGAGGGGGCCGTTCGCAACCAGCAAACCAGCATCCCCGGGCTCTACGCCATCGGCGAATGCGACTACCAATATCACGGCGCTAATCGACTGGGAGCCAACTCCTTGCTGTCGTGCATCTTCAGCGGGCTGTTTGTCGCTCCGAGCATCGTATCGGCGACCGGTTCCAAGCCCGCACCCGCCGAGTCGCGGCTCTTCGAGGTTGCCCTCCGGCGGCAGGAGCAGCGGCACGAATCACTGCTTTCGAAGCGTGGCGGCGACGAAAACCCCTACGCCCTGCACCAGGATCTTGGCAGCCTCATGACGCGCGTGGCCACGGTCGTCCGCCGCAACGAGCAGTTGGTGGCGGCGTATGGCGAGGTGTGCGACCTCGAGGCCCGCTGGCGGCGGTGCTCGCTGTCCGACAGCGGCAACTGGACCAACCAAAATGTCGTGTTCACGAAGTCATTGGGCGATATGTTTCCGATCGCGAAACTGATCCTCAAGGGCGCGCTCCTTCGCGACGAATGCCGCGGAGCCCACTTCAAACCCGCGTTCTCGATGCCGGGCATCGCGGCCACCGATCCCGTCGAGCAGCGGCGCGAGGCGGAGGAATGGTGCGATCGGTTCGAGGAGAACACGCGGAAGTGGCTCAAGAGCACGGTCGCACGGCATGGCGCCGACGGCCACCCGCAGATTTCGTATGAAGACATCGACACGTCGCTGATTCCTCCGCGTCCGCGGCTGTATGGCCTGGTGGGCGGCGACGTGATCGAGGAAGTGTGGAAGGAACGCGGTCAACGGAAGGCCACGGGCGTGGCGGCGAAAACGGCCGTAGCCGTCGGGGCCGGCGTCTGACTCCCGTCGCTGACGTATGAGGTATCACCCATGATTCAAGCTGTTTCCCCGTCTGACGCAGAGCATGATTCCGGGCCGCACGCGGCGGCCAAGACGATTCACGTGCGGGTCTTGCGGCAGGATGCTCCCGGCCAGGAGAGCTATTGGGAGCGGCATGCCGTGCCGTACGAGCCCAACATGAACGTGATCAGCGTGCTGCAGAAGATCGCGGAGCGGGCGCGGGCCGAGGATGGCCGGCAGGTGGCGCCGGTGGCCTGGGATTGCAGTTGCCTGGAGGAGGTCTGCGGTTCCTGCACGATGCTCGTCAACGGCCGTACGCGCATGGCCTGTTCGGCCCTCGTCGATCGGCTGTTGGAGGAAAGCCCGGGGGAAATCGAACTGCGGCCGATGTCGAAATTTCCGGTCGTCCGCGACCTCAAGGTCGACCGCAGCCGGCTGTTTCACGCGCTCGAGCGCGTGAAGGCCTGGGTGCCCGTCGACGGCTCGTATGACCATGGTGCTGGCCCGCGCATCTCGCCGGAGGAGCAGGAAGACGCCTACCCGCTCTCCACGTGCATGAGCTGTGGGTGCTGCCTGGAAGCCTGCCCGCAATACACGAAGATCGAGGCCGTGCGTAGGGACGACGAATCGGAGGCCGACTTCGAGCAGCGGCGCACTGCCGCCTTCGATCGTGGGTTCATCGGTGCGCACGCCATCAGCCAGGCCGTGCTGTTCAACGGTCATCCCACCGGCCGCATGATCGCCGATGAACGGCTGGCATCGCTGACCGCGGCGGGCGGTATTCAGCAGTGCGGCAACGCCCAAAACTGCGTGGCCGTATGCCCGAAGCACATCCCGCTGACGCGGTCGATCGCCCGGGCGGGCCGCGCCGCCACCGTGTGGGCGATCAAGAAACTCTTCGATCGCTAAACCGCTTCGGGCACTAGCCTTGCTGCCCTTGGGCCCGCAAGTTCCTGCCCGGTTCAAGCATGCTACTTGCCACGATTCGCTCTCCGCTATGGCAGGTGCTAACGACCCGCACTCGGAGCCGGCGGTAGGCATGCTCGACTTTGGTCGTGTTGAGAGTACAGGACTCGTGGGTTTTGCTCAGGCGCCGATAGTCCTCAACGACTCCCTTCGTCTGCGCGTGCCCACCGACCGACTCCGCCGAAAGTTCTAAGCGCCTACGAGTTGGGGAGGCGAGGGCCTGCCCCTACCGTTGAGACGGCGTATGTGGGCTACTCCACAGGAAACATGGCATCGTGCCATTTTCCCTTTGGCCGACCTCCGTCGGCTGTTGATTACCCGGGCCTCCGGCCCTGACGCCGACGGCATGGGAGCCGGGCTTTGCCGGGCGACCGTAAGCCGGAGACGACGCCGGGACGGCGGCGACGGCGCGACAGCTAGCCCGCAGCGAACGTCCGGCGAGACGGTACGGGGTAGGCCCGAGCCGGTGCGCCCGCATCTCGGCAGTTCCGAATGCGGGTGGTAACACCAGCCCTTCGGCAGAGCCATGCATTACGAGCTGATGCCTGTCCTCTCAAGGGGTGAGGAGAGCCCGGAGCCGTCGGGTGCGGGTCAGGTCTGGGCCGGGAAACAGGCCGTGTCGGTCCGGCGTGTTTGCCGGTGGGGCGGTGTCGTGGTAAGTTTTTGGCATCGAAACAGGCGTTCACGACCCTTCGCGGATGGCGGTGGGCGGATTTCACGAGGAGTGAGAGTGGCTTTTGAATCATGGGGCGGGCGGCCGGCGGAGCCGGGATCGCCTGCTGGATCGGATGCGGGGCCCGCGACTGAGTCGTACGGCACCCCGGCTCAGGCGGCCGATGCGGCCGCGGGCAGTTTTCATACGCTCGGGCTCTCGGCGGCCACGCTCGCCGCGGTCGACCGGGCCGGCTACACCATGCCCACGCCGGTGCAGGCAGGGTTGATTCCGCGGGCGCTCGCGGGCGTCGATGTGCTCGGCCAAGCCCGTACGGGCACTGGCAAGACGGCGTCGTTCGTTCTGCCGATCCTCGAACGGGTGATGCAGCCCGGCCGGGGAGGCGGGCCGCGGGCCCTGGTGCTCGTACCCACGCGTGAACTTGCCGTGCAGGTGCGAGACGAGTTCGAAAAGCTCGCGCATGGCACGAAGATCCACTGTGTCGCCGTCTACGGCGGCAAGCCGATCAAGGGGCAGATCGACAAACTCGCGAAGCACCCGGCCGTGGTGGTCGGGACGCCTGGCCGCGTCCTCGACCACATGAGCCGGGGCACGATTTCGCTCTCCGCCCTCGAGATCGTCACGCTCGACGAAGCCGATCGGATGCTCGACATCGGGTTTCGCCCCGACATTGAGAAGATTCTGCGCCGCTGCCCTGACAGCCGGCAGACGCTCCTGCTCTCGGCCACGGTTCCTCCACCCGTACAGACGATCGCCACGCGCTACATGCGCGATCCCGAGATCCTCGACTTTTCGACGGGTGAAATCGCGGTCGAGACGATCGAGCAGTTCTATTTCACGGTCGATCCCACGCGAAAGTTCGATCTTCTCGAGAAACTGCTCGACCGGGAAAACCCGCGGCAGGTGATCGTGTTTTGCCGTACGAAGCGCGGCACCGACAAAATTTTCGAACGGCTGTCGCGGCGGCGGAGCCGCAGCAGTGCGGGCAACCCCGAAGAGATCGCGTGCATCCACGGCGACCTGGCGCAGAGCGTGCGCGATCGGGTGATGAAGCAGTTTCGCGAAGGTGCCGTGAAGGTGCTCGTGGCCACCGATGTGGTGGGGCGGGGCATCGACGTCTCCAGCCTGTCGCACATCGTGAATTACGACATCCCGGAATTCTGCGACGACTACGTACATCGTGTCGGCCGCACCGGTCGCATGGGCCGCGAGGGCGTGGCCTACACGTTCGTGGCGCCCGACGAGGGGCCCCAGCTCACGCGGATCGAGATGCGGATCGAAAAGCTGCTCAAGCGCGATGAGATCGCTGGCTTCGAGGCGTTCGACCGTCGGCCCCAGGCCTCGCTGACGGTGCGCGTCGGCATGGAAGCGGCCGCCGAAGCACCGGCCGAGCCGGAGCCCGAAGCGGCGAAGAAGCCGCCAGCGGCCGCGCTGCTCGGAAAAGGTCGGGCACCCAAGCGATTCCGCCGAGCGCTCTGAATATACGGCTCGCTTTTCCTTCGCGCGAGCCCTGGGAGGAGAGCGTGGTTGATTATTCGGCACGGGCGATCAGGCAGCGGCTCGAGAGTTTGGCGGCGGCTGGGGTGACCGATCTGCCGCGGGCACGCCGCCAGTCGGTGGCACGCATGCCGCCGGCCGCTGCTCGCGAGGCGGCACCGAATCCCGCCGCTGCTGTGGCCGCCGGCAGCCGCGATTTGACGCTCGATGCCATTCGGCAGGAAGTGGCCGTCTGCCGCCGTTGTGAGTCGCTCGCCTGCGCCCGGCAAAACACCGTCTTCGGAGCGGGGGCGGCAACGGCCCGGATCTGTTTTGTGGGCGAGGCCCCCGGTGCCGATGAAGATGCCTCGGGCCTGCCATTCGTGGGGCCGGCAGGGCAGCTCCTCACCAAGATCATCGAGGCCTGCACGCTCACGCGTGACGAGGTCTACATCTTGAACGTGCTCAAGTGCCGACCTCCCGACAATCGCCAGCCGCTGCCCGACGAGATCGCGAACTGCCGGGAGTATTTCGAGCGGCAACTCCAGGTGATCACCCCCGAGTTCATCTGCTGCCTCGGCACGACTGCCGCCCAGGCGCTTCTTCAGACGACCGAGCCGATCGGCAAGCTTCGCGGCCGCTGGTTCACGCACGGCACGGCGCAGGTGCTCTGCACGTATCATCCGTCGTATCTGCTGCGGACTCCGGGCGCCAAGCGGCACGTCTGGGACGACATGAAGCTGCTCATGGCTCGCATGGGCGTCGAGCTGTAGGGCTGCACGAATCGATGCGCGGGCATGCAGCTCACCGAGCTATTCCACCCGCAGCCGATGCCAGTGGGTTTTTCTCAAGGTTCCGGTCGTAGCGGTCCGATCAATGGTGCGGGTCGTTGGGGAGGGGAACAGCCGCGTGTGGAGGGCTGGAGCATGATGGCCGCGGGGCCGGGATCGGGAGGCCGTCTGATGGGGATGAGAAGACGGATGGCCGAACGATCGTGGCCGCGGATCGTCGCGGGTTGGGCCGGGTGCGCCGTGATCGTGTGTGCGACCGGATGCACGATGTGCCCCGATCCGTTCGACTACGCGGGGCCGGTGCCCAATGGCTCCGCGCCGCAAAATGACTTCTGGGCGCGGAGCAATGGGATCCTGCCGCTCCATGCCACTGCCAGACCGTGGCCGCCGATCGTGGAGCAGTCCACCGCGCCGCGCACGCAGGTGGCCGACGACAACATGCCAGTCGAGGAATCGTCAGGTGGTCTTGGCCAGGCCGGGCTCGGGCAGCCAGCCGTCGGGGACGACGGCGTCCTTGGGAACGACCGCCACGCCGTCGCGGATCGTGAACCGGTCGCTGTCGGCAAGCTCTTCCCAACCGTGGTCGTTCACGATGCGCGTCCGGCGGCCGATGCGCACGTTCTTGTCGATGATCGCTCCCTCGATGATGGTGCCCTCGCCGATACCCAGCGGTGGAACCCCCTGCGCCGCGGCCGCAGCGAGGTCGTCGGCCGATTCGTAGAAGTCATTCCCCAGGACGACGGAGTTGCGGATCACCACGTTGCGGCCGATCCGGCACCGCAGACCGATCACGCTGTTTTCGATGACGGCGCCCTGCTCGATGATGCAGCCGTCCGACAAGAGGCTCGCTCGCACGCTCGCCCCGTCGATCCGGGATGGCGGCAGAAATCGGCCGCGGGAGTAGATCGGGGCCTCGGCACTGGAGAGTTCGAAGGGCGGTGACGCCCCGGCGAGGTCGAGGTTGCACTGGAAGTAGGAGCGGATCGTGCCGATGTCCTCCCAGTAGCCGTCGAAGGGGTGCAGGTGCACCCGCTTCGAGCGGATGGCCGCCGGAAACACTTCACGCCCGAAGTCTTGGTAGTCGGTCTTCGTGAGCAGGTCGAGCAGGCAGTCGCGATTGAAGAGATAGATACCCATGCTCGCCATGAGCGTGCGGCCGAGCGACGGAATGCCCTGCTGGTCGATCCACGCCGGGTCGGTGCGCACCATGTCGAGTTCCGCCTTCGTCTGCGGCTTCTCGAGAAAGCCCTCGACGCGGCCCTCGCCGTCGACCCGCATGATGCCCAAGGCCGAGGCAGCCTCTTCATGGACCGGGATCCCGGCGATCGTCACGTCGGCGTTCCGCGCCTTGTGCGTGGCCAGCATGTCGGCATAGTTCATGCGATAAAGTTGGTCGCCCGAGAGGATCAGCACATGCTTGATGTCGGGCTGCTGGAGGTAGCGGACGTTTTGCCGCACTGCGTCGGCCGTGCCCTGATACCAGCCGGCGTTATCGAGCGTCTGCTGCGCCGCCAGAATCTCGACGAAGCCGCCGCTGAACGGGTCGAACGTGTAGGTGCGGCGGATGTGGCGATGGAGGCTCACCGAGTTGAACTGCGTGAGCACGTAGATCCGCTGCACGCCGCTGTTGATGCAGTTCGACAGCGGCACGTCGATGATCCGGTATTTGCCGGCGAGCGGCACGGCCGGCTTCGAGCGGTCTCGCGTGAGCGGAAAGAGCCGCGTGCCGCGACCACCGCCGAGCACCAAAGCCAAGACACGCTGCACGCTCATGAGGAATCCTTCCTGCCGGGGGGTCGTCTCGCCGCGGCCACCATGCTACGGGACTGCCCGAAATGAGGAAAGCACAGCGAACCAAGGCTCCTCGAGCGTTCGCCAACCCTCTCGCCTGATCCGCTCGCTGGCTCACTTCACGACGAAGTTGACGAGCCTGCCTGGTACGGCGACGACCTTTACGACCTGCTTGCCCTCGAGGAGCTCGGCAATCTTCGGGTCGGCCGTGGCCGCTGCCTGCATCGCCCCGGCGTCGGCGCCGGCCGGCACGACCACGCGGCCACGCAGTTTGCCCTGGATCTGCACCGGGATCTCGACCGTGTCGTCCTTGAGCCACTGCTCTTCCACGGCCGGCCAGGCGGCGAGCGACACGGGCGCGGGCCTGCCGAGCAGCGCCCACAGCTCCTCGGCGAGGTGCGGGGCGAATGGGGCGAGGACGGTCACGAAGGGCTCGAGGATCGCCCGGGGCCGCCGCTCGAGCGGCGTGCAGAAATTGACGAACTCCATCATCTTCGCGATCGCCGTATTGAATGACAGCGACTGAATGTCCTTCGTCACCTTGTCGATCGTGCGGTGGAGCTCCCGCAGCTGGTCGTCGGTCGGCGGATCGTGGCAGACCTGCGGTGCGAGCGTGAGCTCGTCGGACCGTTCGTCCACCATGAGCCGCCAGCAGCGGTCGAGAAACCCGCGCACGCCGCTCACACCGGTCGTGCTCCAGGGCTTCGTCGCTTCGAGCGGCCCCATGAACATTTCGTAGAGCCGCAGCGAATCGGCACCGAAGTCGCGGACGACCTGGTCGGGATTCACCACGTTGCCGCGGCTCTTCGACATCTTGTAGGCCCGGCTCTCGACGCGGATCGTGGGCGCGTCGCGGAGTACGAAATGCTCTCCCTGCTTCTCGACCTGATCGGCGGGCACACGAGCCGGCGTGTCGCCCTCCGCCTGCTTTCCGGCCGATACCCAGCCCCCCTTTGCGCTGCGGTATCCGGTGAATTCCACCTCGCCCAGGATCATGCCCTGGTTGACGAGCTTCCCGAACGGCTCGGGGCACGAGACGTGACCACGGTCGTAGAGCACCTTGTGCCAAAACCGCGAGTACAGCAAATGAAGCACCGCGTGCTCCGCCCCGCCGATGTAGAGATCGACCGGCATCCAGGCCTGCTCGACTTCGGGGGCGACGAACCGCTCCGTGTTCTTCGGATCGAGGAACCGCAGGTAATACCAGCACGACCCCGCCCACTGCGGCATCGTGTTGGTCTCGCGCCGGTAGCGCTTCCCGTCCCGCTCCACGAACAGCCACTCGGGCCCCGAGCGGGAAAGCGGCGGATCGGGCGTGTCGCCCGGCTTGTAGTCGGTGAGTTCGGGGAGCGGCACCGGCAGGTCACGTTCGTCCACTGCGCGGATCATCCCGGTGAGATTCCCGGCGGCATCCAACTCGTGGAGGATCGGAAACGGCTCGCCCCAGAACCGCTGCCGGCTGAAGAGCCAGTCGCGGAGCTTGTAGTTGACTGCGGCACGGCCCAGGCCAGCCTGGGCCAGATCGGCCGACACCTGCGCGATGAACTCCCGTGTGGCGAGGCCGGTGTAGGCAGCCGAGTTCACCGCCCGCCCGTCGCCCGTGAAGAGTTCGCCGGAGTTGACGGGGCGTTCCAAGGGCTCGACGACCGTAACGACATCGAGCCCGAACGTCGTTGCAAACTCGAAGTCGCGGTCGTCGTGGGCCGGCACGGCCATGATCGCACCCGTGCCGTACGTCGCGAGCACGTAGTCGGCCACCCACACCGGCACGGGCTGGCCCGTGAGTGGATGGATCACCGATGAGCCGGTAAAGACGCCCGTCTTCTCGCGGGCCAGATCGGTGCGATCGAGGTCACTCTTGCGGGAGGCCGCGTCGCGATAGGCGTCGATCGCGGCCCGCTGGCCGGTTGTCGCGAGGGCATCGACGAGCGGATGCTCGGGGGCGATGACCATATACGTCACGCCGTAGAGCGTGTCGGGCCGCGTGGTGTAGATCCGCAGCGCGTCGCTGGCCTGCTTTTCGGGAAAGCCGGCCGCGGCCCGCGCCGCCTTCCACGTCTCGAACGACCCGCCTGCCGCTCCGCTCGGCGGCACGTAAAAATCGACCTCCGCGCCGGTGCTGCGGCCGATCCAGTCGCACTGGAGCTTCTTGATGCTCGCGGGCCAGTCGAGCCCTTCCAACTCCTTCTCCAGTCGATCGGCATACGCGGTGATCCGCAGCATCCACTGGCGGAGTGGGATGCGGACGACCGGATGGCCGCCCCGCTCGCTCACGCCGCCGATCACCTCTTCGTTGGCGAGCACCGTGCCGAGCGCGGGGCACCAGTTGACCGGTGCCTCCGATTGATAGGCGAGCCGGTGCGAATCGCGATACGTCGCCACGGCCGTCTCTCCCGCAGCGGCCACGTCGGCCGGAATCGGCAAATCCGCGATCGGTCGGCCCTTCTGCTGAGCCGGATCGAACCAGGTGTCGAACAGCACCAGGAAAATCCACTGGGTCCAGCGGACGTAGTCGGGATCCGTCGTCGCCACGACCCGGCTCCAGTCGTAGCTGAAGCCGAGCATCTTGAGCTGGCGGGTGAAGGTCTCGATGTTGCGGTTCGTGCTCTCCCGCGGCGGCGTACCGGTGCGGATCGCGTATTCCTCGGCCGGCAGCCCGAAGGCGTCGAAGCCCATTGGGTGCATCACGCTGGTGCCTCGCATCCGCTCGAACCGCGAGACGATGTCGGTGGCGGTGTAGCCCTCCGGGTGGCCGACGTGCAGCCCGTCGCCGCTCGGGTAGGGAAACATGTCGAGTGCGTAGAGCTTGCGACCGGCGGGCAGCCGCGGCGTCGTGAAGGTGCCGTGCGCCTCCCACCAGGCCTGCCATGTGGGTTCGATCCGGGAGGGCTGGTAACGGGGCATGCGGGAGTCCGTTCGGCTTGGCGGATAGAAGGAGCCGGGATTCTAATAGAGATGAGAGTGATTCTCGTGGACGAAAACCACTCCCGTTCCCTTATAACGGAGCTCCCGATGATCCTCCAGCGGCGAATGCTCCGGGCCTGCCGTTCGGCAGCCCACCGGCTCAAGATGGCCGACTCCCTCGGCACGCGGCTCACGGGCCGCGAACTCCTGATCCGTGTGCTTGCCGCGCGGAGCGTGCTCGAACGGGTGCTCGCACCCGACGAGCGGATGGTGGGCGTGATGCTGCCGCCGACGGCGGGCGCGGCGATCGTCAATGCGGCGCTCGCCCTGATGGGCCGCGTGGCCGTGAATCTCAACTACACGACGAGCCAGGCGATCCTCGACACATGCATCGAGCGAGCCGGGCTGCGGCACGTGATTTCGAGCCCGGCGTTTCTCGCCCGCGTGAAGCTCGATCTCGGCGCGAGGATGCTCGACGCCGGCGGGCTACGGACTCAGCTCACCGTGTTCGACAAGCTTGCAGCGGCCATGCACGCGGTGATCACCCCACTGTCGATGCTCGAAAAGATCCTGCGGCTCGACACGATCCACCCCGACGACGTGCTCACGGTGATTTTCACGTCGGGCTCGACCGGCGATCCGAAGGGCGTCGTGCTCACCCAGGAGAACGTCGGCTCGAACGTCCGGGCGATCGATAATCTGCTCCATCTCTCCACGGCCGACGTGGCGCTCGGTGTGCTGCCCTTCTTCCATTCGTATGGCTACACGACCACGCTCTGGACGCCGCTCACGCTCGACCCTGCCGTCGTCTACCACACCGACCCCCGCGACGGGCAGACGGTGGGCCGGCTGGCCCGCGAGCACCATGCCACGATCCTGATGGCAACTCCCACATTTCTGCGGATCTACATCCGGCGGACGCCGGCCGAGGATTTTTCGACACTCGAAGTGGTATTTGGGGCGGCCGAGAAGCTCACGAAGGACGTGTGCGACGGGTTTGAAAAACAGTTTGGGTTGCGGCCGAACGAAGCCTACGGAGCCACGGAACTGTCTCCGCTCGTGGCGGCCAACGTGCCTCTGGCACGGCACGTGCCGGGGCGACCTGTGGACGCCCGCGAGGGCACCGTCGGTCGGCCGATCCTCGGGTCTCGCGCGAAAGTCACCGATCGTGACACGGGCCGCGAACTGCCCGTCGGCCAGGAAGGCCTGCTCTGGATCGCCGGCCCCAACGTGATGCAGGGCTATCTCGACCGGCCCGACCTCACGGCGAAGGTCGTGCAGGACGGCTGGTATTGCACCGGCGACATCGCGAAGCTCGACACCGAGGGCTTCATCACCCTCACCGGACGCGAAAGCCGGTTTTCGAAGATCGGCGGCGAGATGGTGCCGCATCTCTCGGTCGAGGAAGCCATCAACGAGGAATTGGGAGCGGTTGACGGCGCGCTCGTCGCCGTGGTGACGGCGGTGCCAGACGCTAAAAAGGGGGAGCGGCTCGTCGTGTTTCACCTGCCGATCGACAAGGCGCCGCAGGACGTATGTCGTCGGCTCGTCGAGCACGGCCTGCCGAATCTCTACATTCCGTCGCCCGACAGTTTCGCGGAGATCGAGGAGATCCCGGTGCTCGGCTCTGGCAAGCTCGACCTCCGCGCGCTGGCGACGTTGGCCCGCGAGCGGTTCGGCGAAGGGGCGACTCCGTGACGCCCATTGCCGAGCCGGTGCCGCGGCTCGACGTCGTGCTTGGGCGGGCCGACGACGCTCGCGCCGAAGTGTATGTCTGCCTCGTGGGCGGGCCCGCCGGCGCCACGATCACAGGCACGCTCACCGGGCCACGCTGCCGCCTGGCCACCACACTTCCGACGACGCCTCCCCTTCGCCCGCTCGCCGGCGAGGGGCGGGCCGCCGCGCGAGCGATCGTGACGGAGCCGTCGTTTTGGACGCCCGAGCTGCCGAACCTCTATGAAGTGGTGGCCGAAGCACGCACCGCTGCGGGAGTATGCGCGACGACACGTCGGCTCGTCGGCCTGCGCAGGCTCGGCGTGCGTGGCCGCTCGATCTGGCTCGACGGACGGCGGTGGGTGCCGCGTGGACGAGCGGTGTCGAACGAGGCGTTTGATCCGGTGTGGTTCCGCGCCGAGCAACTCGCGGCGGTGATCCCCGATCCGACGCTCGAGGCCTGTGCGGCGGCCGACGCGATCGGCGTGCCGATCGTGGCCCGTGTCGGCGACGAGCCAGGCACAGAGTCGCTTCTCGCCTGTGTGGCAGCGCTCGCGCAGCACCCGGCGGTCGTGATGGCGGTGCTTCCGGCGCGGCATGTCGCAGCCGTCGAGGCCGCGCGGAGCACCGGCACGATGCTTGTGGCCGTCGAGGCTGATGCCAGCGAGCCGCCCCCTGCGGCGCTCGAGCCTGGCGTCCAGTGCCTCGTGGCCCGGATCGCTCCGGGTGCGACGCCGCTGGACGCCTGGCGCGATCACGCGCCCGCCGTGCCGATCGTGGCCTATCGCGAAGGAGTAGGCGACGGGCGGCGTGCCTGCGACGCCTTGCAGGCTGACCTTGCCGCCTGGGCATGTACCGGTGGCCGAGCTCCCGCATGGGACTGGGCCGGGTACATCGTGCCATGACGAGCGGTCCGACGGGCGTCTGGAAAGCCGATTGGCCGACGTGGCTGTTGGTCGGGGCGACGGGATTCGGCGGGCCGGCCGGCCAGATCGCGATCCTGCACCGGGAGATCGTGGAGCGGCGGCAGTGGCTCGGCGAGGAGGAGTTTCTCGCGGCGCTCAAGGTGTGCATGCTGCTTCCAGGGCCTGAGGCGCAGCAGCTCGCGACCTATGCGGGCTGGAGGCGGGGCGGGATTGCCGGCGGTCTCGTGGCAGGCACGCTCTTCGTCGTGCCCGGTGCGCTGCTCGTGACGGCACTGGCATGGCTGCATGCAGCGGGGGGCTCGTGGCCGCTCGTCGCCGCCGCCTTCGCAGGCACGCGGCCGGCCGTCGTCGCCCTCGTGGCGCTTGCTGCGTGGCGGATCGGGCGAAAGTCGGTGCGGTCGCCTGCGGCCGTAATCGTGCTGCTGGCCGCCCTCGCCGCGCTCGCGTGCGGCGTCGCTTTTCCACTCGTCGTGATCGCGGCCGGTCTCGTCGGTGTCGTGGCTCCAAGGCAGGGTGCGACTGCGGCGGCGATCGTGGCGCCCGATGCCAGTGCGCCTCGGGCCGGTGGCAGTCTCCGGGCACTGCGACACATCGCGGCTGTCGCCGCCGTGGCGGCGACCATCTGGGCTGTCTGCTATGGGCTGGTGATCGTGACGCATGCCGTGGCAGACCGAGGCGCGGCGGTGGCCCGACTTTTCACCACGACGACGCTCCTCTCGCTCGGGGGTGCCTATGCCGTCGTGCCGTGGGCCCTTGATGAATCGGTGGCCCGCGGCTGGCTCGACGCCGACGAGCGGTTCACAGCCCTGGCCATGGGAGAGGCTACGCCCGGCCCGCTGATCCTCGTGGTGACGTTCATCGGCTTCATGGCTGGCTGGAAGGCTGCTCCGGTCGCCGCCCTTCAGGCAGGGTTCGAAGGAGCCGCCGTGGCGACGCTGTTCGCATTCCTGCCCTCATTCGCCATGATCTTTGGCCTCGCGCCCTTCGTGCGGTCGATCCATCCCGCGTCGTGGCTCGGCCGGGCGATGACGGCCGTGGGGGCGGCGGTTGTCGCGGCGATCGTGCTCTTGGCCGTCAAGCTGGCGGCGGCGGCCCTCGTGCCCGATGGAAGCATCGATCCCGTGGCCGTGGTCGTCGCGCTCGGCTCCGCGGCGGCGCTCCTCTCGGGCCGGGTGTCCACGCCCGTCGTCGTGGCGGCCGCAGCGGCGATCGGCGTGCTGGCCGGCCTCGTCGGCTGACACGCTCGGCGGGCCTGCAACAGTCGTTCGCACTGTCTGGAACCTGCTCGGGCCCAACGGCATCAAGACCACGATCATCGACACGCTCATTGTCGATCACGTGCGCCGAGGCGCCCGCCGCCCTGCCGAGTTGTTCGGCCAGGCGACGCGGATGCGGACCACTTCCAGGCTGATGGGCGGAGCATCGAAAGGCCTTAACGCCGATCCCATGGCTACAGGAGAACCTGTGACATCCGTGAGATGATTCACATGCAGTTAAGCCGCAGAAGCATTGCCGCGAACGGCACGGCATGCCACAACCCAAATGACTGCAGCCACTCCCGGTAGTCACGCTGCGATTCAAATTGAGTTATCAAGAGTTCGCGCGGGCTATACTGGGCAGGAGAAATACAAGTTCAGCGAAGGAGTAACCGTGACAAAGAAGCCCGCTAAAGTCGCGCTCCTGTCTGGTGGCAACCCGCAGATCGCCAAGGCGGATGGCGCGGCACCAGTGAGGGCATACATCGCCGCGATGCCGGGCTGGAAGCGCGACTTGGGGCTTCGCCTTGACCGCCTCATCTGCCAAACCGTCCCCGGTGTTTGCAAGGCGGTGAAATGGAACTCGCCCCTCTACGGCATCAAAGGGCAAGGTTATTTCCTCGGCTACCACTGCCTCACGAAGTATGTGAAGGTCTCCTTCTTTCGTGGTGCGGAGTTGAAGCCCATACCTCCGGGCGACTCCAAGCAAAAAAATGTGCGGTACTTTGACATCTACGAGGACACAAAACTCGATGAAGCTCTCATGGCCGACTGGATTAGGCAGGCGTCGGAGTTGCCCGGTTGGGTGCCGTGACGCTGAACCACGCGATGCAGCGGACTCGTGATCAAGCCGGACGATGATGGCAGGCCCCTTGGTCGCGAGCCGCTGATCGCCGCCGTTCTGGTGATGATCGGGCCCATTACAGAAGGAGGGATTACGATGCCGACAACGTTTCTCCGAGAGAGAAGCTTGCCGCTATTCGTTTTGATGGCGACTGTTCTCGTTGGCTGCAACCAAGGCGACCCACTGCCAAATGGATACGCGGTCTTCTTCGCGAGCGGCTCCGAAGCAGCTCTCGTGAAGCCTGCTACCAAGGGTGGAGAGTGTATTGCCGGACCCCACGTCGCTGAGCTCGGCAACTCCGGCAAATATATTTTCGGGAGAATCGAGCCCAAGAAAGGTATTCCGCCTCATCCGGACCACGCCCCAGGGTTTTTCGTGATTGACTCGGACACCGATAAAGTCACGACGGGCCTCGATCGCGACAAGTGGCTCACTGAACTGAAGGCTGTTGGGGTCGACTCGCCACAGCTCCACCCCCCGGAGTACAAATGGCCAAAGAAATATTGATCGTGGCTAGCGGCTTATGCTGCCGACGCCACATCCATTGAAGAGCGAGAGAGCCTTCAGGGGCAGTCGCTACAAACCAGAACCACCCGATGCAATGGACTCGCGGGCATCATCGTGCGTGATTGCCCTCCCATGGGCCGCGGGCCATTGATCGGGGCCGTTCCGCGCCTTCTCTGTCGCTTGCGGCATGAGCAATGGGCCTGGGAGATATGCAGGCGGGCCGTCTCCAGCGTGTCCTCGAAGTAGGTAGAGATGTTTGGGGGCTGGCTCAAACGGTTTGGGCTCGTGCGGCCGCCGAATCTTCCGCAGCTCCAAGGGACTTGATGCGATGCCGAGCCGCCCGAGGCGTTGAGGCGCTGTCGTTCGGGCGGTTGCTGATTCGACGTCGAGCAGGCCCGTGTTCATCCGAGCCTGTGCAGCGGGCGAGCTCGATTGGCCCGCAGCCCCGGGTTGCTGGTAGGATCAGCCTGTTGTGGGGTGGCGGTGCAAACTCCACTCCACGACATGGCCCGGAACTAGGCGCTGGATCAGACGGCGGACATGGTCCAGCGGTATCGCAGAGTCGAGCGTCCGCCGCTGATCAGCTTCGCCGTTCGCCAAGTCGAGCAGGCCCGTTGATTTGCCCCCGCCCACCCGAGCCCCTTCTCGCGGCTAGACAGCCCCTCCCGCCTACGCTTCAATAGGGGGGGTTTCTTCGCCCTCTCTGGAGATTCTTGCAATGCCGTCGGCGTGGTTTGTTCGCGGCAATGGCCAGGTTTTTGGCCCCCTCGATGATCAACGGCTTGTGAAACTGGCGGCCGAGGGAAAGATCGACGCAAACACTGAAGTCGCCCAAAGCCAGGGTGGACCATGGTATCCGGCGGGCAAGGTGAAGGGCCTGAAGTTCACCGCTCCCCAACCAAAACCTGCCGCGACCGCATCTCCAAAAACTCCTCCGCCACCCAAGCAAGCGGCAGCGGCTCCACCGCGGCAGGGTCGGGTTATCGACGCGACGCTAGATCAACAGCCAACCCATCGCGAGGAGTTTTCCAAAGATCGCCAGCGAGTAAGCGCAGCCGTTTCAAGCGATGCCGACAAGTTCGCGATCGTGCAGCCCTATTTGATGGAGTATGAGCAGCCTGTGGCGATCGCTGTGCAGCGGAAGTTTCCGTTCTCGATCTTTGCCGACATCGTGCTCTTGTCCTCGCATCGCTTGATGCTGTTCAAGCGATTCTTCAATAAGATCGACATGTTCGACGTCAATTACGTGGATATGCAGAATGTGAAGATCAAGCAAGGGTTTTTCACCAGTGCCCTATCTACAGTGTGCTCCGATGGCCGCACCTGCGTCATTCATCGCCTAGTGACCGATCAGGCGCTCAAGGTATATCGCCTGTGCCAGGATATTGAGACAAAGGCGAGGATCGCGCGGCGTCAGTTCGAACTTGAAGAAAATAGGTCGCGCACGACGCAAATGAACGTCAACAATGTAATTGCTAGCCCGACTCCGCAGCCGTTTCAGCAGTTCGGTCAGATGCCAGGGGCTGCCCCCGCCCTGCCGCATCGCCAAGACATCTCTCAGATCGGCTCTGAGCAGTCCGATCCCTACCGGCTGGGTGAATAGGCTTCGACCGCAATAAAGTGCGAAAAAGTTTTTTGGAAATAAATCTCATGCTCGTTGGCTTCATGGGTCTCGGGACGATTGAACTGATCATCCTGATCGGGATTGTGGCGTTAATAGTTGTTGCAGTCCGGAATCACCGCCCGCAGATGGTGTCCTGCGTTAAGTGCTCAACGCTGACAAAGCGAGGCGGCTATTCGGCTGGGCAGATTTTTTGTTGTGTCTTGCTTTTCCCGATCGGGCTTCTTTCGCTTTTGGGCGGTCGCAAATCGACCGTCTGCACCAAGTGCGGAAACACGTGGATTGTGTGACCGATCCTCTACCGGATCGCGGGAGCACAACATTTCGCTGACCGTCTGTAAGCAATCAGCTCCGGATAGTCTTGATGAATAGCGTGCTGCCGTGCGCGGCGAACCAAGCGATGCAGCAGACTCGCGACTGAGTCGTGCGGCATGGCTAATCTATTGGCTGCGAGCTGCTGATCGCGGTCGTTCTCCGGAAAGAGTCGATGCAGACCGTCGCTCAAGAATTGATCGCAATCATCGAGCGGGCGACACCGATGCTCGACTCGCTGGCAGTGGACGAGAAGCTGTCCACCCGAGTTGATCCCAAGAAGTGGTCCCGCAAGGAAATCCTCGGCCACCTGATCGACTCCGCGTGCAATAATCAGCAGAAATTCGTGCGGATGATGCAGCAACCCAATCTCGACTTTCCCGGGTATCGCCAAGACGACTGGGTGGCTGTCCAGAATTGGGCGAACGCTGACTGGAAAGGCATGGTCAACCTGTGGGCCGCATACAATCGACACCTTGCCTACGTGATTTCAACCGTCAGCCCTGACCGTCTGAACAACACAATTCAAATCGAAGGTACCGGACCGTTCACCTTGGCTTTCGTCATGTCGGATTATGTCGAGCACTTGAAGCACCACTTGCGGCAGATATTTCCGGACAGCGGAATTACGAGTGCCTTTGTGAATGTCTATCACGCCTGAAGGAATCGCGCGGGAGAACAACGCGATGCAGCGGACTCGCGATAAAATCGGTCGGTGTGGATAATCTCTTGGTCGCGAGCCGCTGATCGCCGACGTTCCAAGCGTCTTGACGGGCGACCGCCGAGCGGTTATACTTTTGGTATGAAAACAGCCGTTTCGATCCCTGACGACGTCTTCGAGGATGCCGAGCGCCTAGCGTCGCGGCTCCGTACTTCTCGCAGCCAACTCTACGCTCGGGCTCTCGCTGAGTTCGTGGCCCGCCATGATGATGACCGAGTTACAGCGCTCATGGATCAGGCGGTTCGAGAGGCCGGCGGTGAGGCCGACGCCTTTCTCCAGGTAGCTGCCCAGCAATCGCTTCAGCGAGTCGAATGGTAATCGCCCAGTGCGAAGTTTGGTGGGCCGACCTGGCTGAACCCATAGGGTCAGCCCCGGGTTATCGTCGGCCGGTGGTAGTGGTGCAGTCGGATCCGCTGAACCAAAGCCAGATTGCGACGGTCGTATGCGTTGCCCTGACGAGCAATCTTCGCTGGTCTGTCGCCCCTGGTAACGTTCTTCTCAATGCGAAGCACACTGGATTAGATCGCGATTCCGTCGCGAATGTGTCGCAACTTGTAACCGTCGATAAGCGGCAATTGACCGAGCGAGTCGGCAAAATCCCAAAGCGACAGATGGAAGCCATATTTTCCGGTATCGACCTTGTGATGGGCCGATAAAGTGTCCCGCGTGGAACCAAGCGATGCAATGGACTCGCGGGCAGCGTCCTGAGTGATGGTTGGCCAACCGGCCGCGAGCCATTGATCGCAGCCGTTAGAGCCAAGACTTGGATGCCCTTGGCATGATGATGTTGCCGAACTTCGGAGCTGCTGTGACCGCGGCGATCGGCTGCCTCGGCTTGCTGCTGCCCGGCACTGTCAGCCGCGTACTCGGAATCCGTCCCGAGGGGCCGTTGGGCACCGCGGAGTTTCGTGCCACTTACGGCGGTTTTTTCATGTGTCTGGGCATCGGATGCTTGGTTGCGCAGTCCGTGCCTGTATTTACCGTTGTTGGAGCAGCGTGGTGCGCGGCGGCCTTGGCACGGCTCATCTCATCCGCAGTGGATGCCAGCCGATCGTGGCATAATCTCTTCGGGATTGGCTTCGAGGCAGGCGTGGGCCTATCGATGCTGGCGGCGCAGCTCTAACCAGTCGCTGGGTCAGACGGCGGATAGAATCCAGCGGAATGGATGATCGATCGTCCGCCGCTGATCAGTTCTCCCGTGCGCCGGCAGCCTACGCAATCATGAGCAACGACAATCCGCCCCCTGTGTTTCTGCGCCTCGCCCTGTGGGCGGGCGTGGCCTATTTTTGCTGCATGGCCGTGGCCCACTTCTTCGGCCTGAAATACCCGCTCGTGTTCGTCTATTACGACGTGCCCTTCTACGCGTATCAGGACAAGATCATCTCCTTTGCGGTTGTGGCGTACATCTGCCTCTTCGCGAATGCGGCCATGCACCGAAATGCCGTTCCCGCCGCGATCGTTGCGCTGGGCGTCACCGTGCTCGGGTTGAGTGCGGTCAATGTCTCCGACGCACTCGGTTCGGTGCTGGACGGCCGGTCCACGCTCGCCTACTGGATGCAGACAGGCCTCATCGCCGCATATTTCGCGCTGCTGCTTGCGTTGCATGCGGTGGGGGAGCGGACGTCGAAGAGGCCCCCGGCGCGGGGAGACGTCTGGTAGCATCGTCCGCATGACATCGTTCGATCCCGAGCGCTACTCGCGGCAGATCCGCTTTGCACCACTGGGTGCCGAGGGCCAGGCACGGCTCGCGGCCGGCCGCGTGGCCGTAGTCGGCTGCGGCGCCCTGGGCAGTGTCGTTGCGCTCGCCCTCGTGCGGGCCGGCGTCGGCTTCGTGCGGCTCATCGACCGCGACGTGCCCGAGGTGTCGAATCTGCCCAGGCAGGTGCTGTTCGACGAGGCCGACGTGGCAGCCGGGCTGCCGAAGGCTGTCGCCGCTGCCCGGCATCTTACCGCGATCAATTCGGCCGCCACGATTGAGCCTGTCGTGGCCGACCTCACGGCAGCAAACGCAGCCGATCTGCTCGGCGGCGTGGATGTGATCGTCGATGGCACCGACAACTTCGAAGCGCGGTATCTGGTCAATGAATACGCCTGCCGGCATGGTGTGCCGTGGGTGCACGGCGGGGCGATCGGGGCCGAGGGCCGAGTGCTCACGATCCTCCCCGGCCGCACCGCCTGCCTGCGCTGCCTCGTGCCCGAGCCGCCAACGCCGGGTTCGCTGCCCACGTGCGACACGGCCGGCATCATCGGGCCGGCCGCGCTCGTGGTCGGCGCCGTCGAAGCGGCCGAGGCGATCAAACTGCTCGTCGGCTGCGTCGAGCGGGTGGCGAGCCGGATGCTTGTGTGCGACCTGTGGGACAACGTCTGGCGGACGATCGATCTCTCGGCCCTCGCGGCGGAGGGCTGCCCGACCTGCCGCGGCGGCGACTATCCCTGGCTCGAAGGCCGGCTCGGCGGGCGGCCGACGGCGCTCTGCGGCCGCGACGCGGTGCAGGTCATGCCGGCGACGCTCGGCATCGACCTCGAGGCTCTTGCAGAGCGGCTGGCTGGTGCAGGGAGCGTCTCTGCGAACGCGTGGATCGTGCGAGCCAAGGTCGAGCCAGGCATCGAACTGGCCGTGTTCGCCGACGGCCGGGCGATCGTATCGGGCACCCGCGACGAAGCCCGGGCCCGTACGATCGTGGCCCGCTATCTTGGGTCATGAGCCCGTCGCGGCTTCGAGAATCCGGTGTTCGGTGGCCTCTTCCCGAGTGAACTCGGCAGTCAGGCGGCCTTCGGCGAGCACGAGAATTCGGTCGGAGAGCGTCAGGAGCTCCGGGAGCTCGCTCGACGTGAGCAGCACCGCCATGCCCTGGCGGCAGAGACGGTCGATGAGCTGGTAGAGCTCGGCCTTCGCCCCCACGTCGATGCCGCGGGTCGGGTCGTCGAGCAGAAGGATCCGCGGCTCCGTGAGCAGCCAGCGGCCGATGATGCACTTTTGTTGATTGCCCCCCGACAGCCCCATGATCGAGGCATGTGGGCTCGGTGTCTTCACGCCGGTGTCGCGGAGCGGGCCGGCCACGAGCGCCTCCTCGCGGCTGCGGCTGAGCAGGCCGCCCCGCAGGGCCTCGCGCAGGCTGCAGAGGCTGATGTTCCCCGCGACATCGAGATCGGGGAATAGGCCGAGACGCTTGCGATCCTCCGTGACCATCGCGATGCCGGCGTCACAGGCCTCGCGCGGATGGGTGAATCGCACTGGGCGGCCGGCGAGCTGAATCACGCCGGTCCAGGAAGGGGGCGAGACGCCGAAGATCGTCTCCAAGAGCTCGGTGCGGCCCGCGCCCATGAGCCCGGCCACGCCCACGATCTCGCCGGCATGCAGATCGAGCGACACGTCGGCGAGCCGGTAGCCCCGCGGATGCTCGGGCCAAGGCAGCGTGAGGCCGCGAATTTGGAGGAGCGTGTCGCCACGGGGCCGCGGCTCGTGAAACAGATGCCCGGCGATCTCACGGCCCACCATCCAGCATGTGACCTCCTTCGGCGTCGTCGCCCCGCGGTCGACAGTCCGCACGTGGCGGCCGTCGCGGAGCACCGTGATCCGGTCGGCAAGCCGAAACACCTCGTCCATCTTGTGCGAGATGTAGAGAATCGTGGTGCCGTGGGCACGGAGCCGCGAGATTGTCCGCTCGAGCCGCGCCGACTCGGCCTCCGTGAGCGCGCTCGTCGGCTCGTCCATCACGAGGATCGAGGCGTTGAGCGAGAGCGCCTTCGCGATCTCCACGAGCTGCTGGTCACCCACGCGGAGGCTACCGGCCCGCGTCCGCGGCGCCACGCGGCATTCCAGCATCTCGAGCAGACGGGCTGTCTCGGCCTCCATCGCCCGATCGTCCACGAGGCCGAGCGCCGTGCGCCGCTCGCGGCCCAGAAACACGTTCGCCGCCACCGAGAGGTCTTCGACGAGGTTCAGCTCCTGGTGGATGATCGCCACGCCGGTCCGCTCGGCGTCGCGGGTGTCGGAAAACTGCGCCGGCCGGCCATGAATCTCGAGCGCTCCTGCGTCGGGCCGATAAACGCCTGAGAGGATCTTCATGAGCGTGCTCTTGCCGGCGCCGTTCTCACCGCAGATGGCGTGGAGTTCGCCTCGCCGCACGTCGAGCGACACGCCGTCGAGTGCCACTACGCCCGGGAATCGCTTCGTGATCGACCGCATCGCGATCGCCAGATCGGCAGCGTGACTGCCGGCCGGTGCGGCGGTCATACGGGCCTCGCGAGAGCCTTTGGGCGGCCTTCCCAAAACCGCACGGCCGCGAGCATGGCGAGGGCCGCAAGCCCGGCTGCAATACCGACCCGCGGCCCCGCGGTCATTGCGACCACGCTGCCCACGAGCAGCGCGAGCACGGGGATCGCACAGAGTCCGAGAACTCCCGGAAAAATCCGCCGGCCACCTTTCGCGAACTGACCGACCTGCGAGAAGGTCACTGCGAGCACCACGACCACGCCCACGATCAGCCCTTCGTAGATCTCGGCCTCCGTCTTGATCACTTTCGACACCGCGTCGATCACCACCCGCAGAAACACCGTGCCGAGCACCGTGCCAGGCACCGTGCCGACGCCACCGGCGAGCGAGCAGCCACCGACCACGGCGGCGGCGATCGCGTTGAGCTCGTGGCCGCGGGCCTGGATCGCCGGCGCGGCCACCGACTCGTTGGCCACGTAGAAGAGCCCCGCGAGCGCCGCCGTCATGGCGCCGTAGCAGTAGGCGAACCACTTCACGTTGTCGGTGCGGATGCCGGCGAGCCGGGCTGCCTGCTCGTTGCCGCCGAGGGCGTGTACGTGACGGCCGAGCACTGTCCGCGTGAGGAGGAGCCAGGTGACGAAGGCCAGCAGGCCGAAGACGGCTACGGGAATCCAGACGTTGTCACGCACGAACTTGAACGCGGGGTCGTAGACGTTGATCTGGCTGTTCTTCGTGGGCAACAGCGCGGCGGTGGTGCTCGTGGCCAGGGCCCGGGCGAGGCTCCGCAGGCCGACGAGCGTGGCCAGCGTGGCGATGAACGGCGGCAGCCGCACGGCCGTGATCAGCCAGGTGTGGAGCGTACCCACCAGGAAGCCGGCGAGCAGGCTGGCGAGGCAGCCGGCCGCCACCACCGCTCCGCCCACCGGCTTGAAGCCCACCATCTCGGTCGGGGCGAGAGCGAGCATCGTGGCGGCGCAGACGGTCGTCGAAAGGGCGATCATCGAGCCTGCGGAGAGATCGATGCCGCCGGCGATGATCACCACGGCCGCGCCCAAGGCGAAGATTCCGAGCATGGCCGTGCTCCGCGCGATGTCGCGCAGGCTCGCGAGGGGCTGAAACCAATACGAGTGATTGGCATCGACGACCGCCGTGAGGACGACGGCGACCATGATCGCGGCGAGCAGGGCCCATTCGCTCCGGTTGAGCAGAAAGCCTCCAGGCGTCGGTGAATCGGCAGCGGCCATGCGTGGTTCCACAGAAGTGGCGGGCGGGCGGCCGTCAGGAACTCGACAGTCCGTAGGTGGCAAGCCACTCTCGGAATTTCGAGAGCGGCATGGTCTCGTGGCCGGTGCCAGGGACATCGGCCGGTTTCACGAGCGGATTGTCGTCGGGCACGATCAGCCTGAGGCCGGTCGTGTAGATGTCACCATCGGACTGCCCCGCGTTCGGAAACATCTGCTTGATCGTGGCGTCGTCTCCCTCCTGCATAGCCAGGAGCAGGCGAACGGTCTGGATGCCCATCTCGAACGGGTTTTGCACGACCATCGCATCGATCTGGCCGGCGGCCATTCTTTCAATCGCCACGGCCTGAGCGTCGAACGTGACGGTGGTGATCCGGTCGCGGGCCTTCCGTTCCTCCACCACCTCGGCGATCGCCGGCGCGTTGTAGGCCCAGATGCCGACGAGGGCCACGAGTTCAGGATGATTGACAAGCGCCGTCCGCACGTTATCGCGGGCTCGTGCCAGATCCATTTCGTCGCTCATGCGGTCGGCCTCTTTGTAGGCCTCGCCCACGGCCTCTTTGAAACCGTTCATGCGGGCCCGCGAGTTGTCGTTGTCGGCGAATCCCGCGAACTGCACGTAGGCTCCGGAGGTCTTGCCTCGCGCCGCGAGAATCGCCTTGGCGGCGGCGCCCAGGAGCCGCCCGCCCACGATGTTGTCGGTGCCGATGTAATAGGGCCGGGCATCGCGGAACATGGCCTGGTTGACGTCGCCGTCGACCGTGATCACTTGCACGCCCTTGGCGGCGAGATTCTTCATCTCTTCGACGATCGCGGCGTTCTCGGCTTGGATCACCGAGATGGCCACGCCGGCGACGTCGGCCTGACTGGCCAACTGTCGCAGCCGCTCGATCTGCCCCTGGGCTGTGCCATTGCCTTTGTCCATCACGGCCCGCAAGCCCTTGCCGGCGAGGCCCGACCGCGTCGCCCCCTCGACGAGCCCGGCGTTGCAGGCATCCCAGAAGGGATCGTCGCCATTGGTGATGAACACGAAGCGTTTGACGGCTGTCGTCGCGGAACTCGCTGCAGGCGCGGGTGTACCCACCGACGCCGGATCTGCAGCCGGCTTGGAGCAGCCGCAAACCACCGCCAGCACGGCGGCGGCCCATGTCGCGCGAACAGTATTCATGACAAACAGCCCCGCAGGTTTTTCTAAAACGCGGTTATGAAAGCGTCAGTAGCGTAGCCCATTTTTCCGCACGTGTACCAGTGGAGCGAGATCATTCCCGCCACTTGCGGCCGTCACGCGGGCGAGCACCACCACGTGATCGCAGCGTTCGCCGGCGGTGCCCGACGTCTGCGACACAGGAGCGCACTCGAGCCACGCGGCCGCGTCGTCGAAGATGGCCGCACCGCACTCCGACCGACGCGCGGAAAGCCCCGCAAATGGATCGTCGCCCGCGGCTGCCGGCTTGCCGAACCTGGCGAGCAGGGGCCGCTGGGTGTCGGCCAACACGTTGACGACGAACCGCATTCCAGATTCGATGACGCCGAGCAGGTCGCGGCCCGGAGCCACGGCGATCGAGATCATCGGCGGCGCGAACCCCGCCTGCATCACCCAGCTCGCCAGCATTCCCCGGTCGCCGTCAGCTGCGCGCCAGGTGACGATGAAGAGGCCGCTCGGAATTCGGCCGAGCCCCTGAGCGATCGCAGCATCCTGTGCCTGCGGGTGCGAAGCGGCGTGACTCTCGGGAGGAGACTGCGGGTGCGTCATGCGGGTGTTTTCGCGAGGCGTGGCGGGGTGGTGAAGATCGCGGCTTTGCGGGCTTGCCCCACTCTCCGAAAGTCGCGGCGGATGCACGCAGGGAACGGATCGATCGTCGCGGAGCGATGACGGGAATGCCGATTTGAGTGTGTGGGCTGACGGTTCGTTCCCTACAGTGGCCGCCGAGAGTTTCGCACCATCCATGCGGGCATGCAAGAACCGTGCTGTCGCGGCAGGCTCTCCTCGTGGAATCACTCCGGGCGGCACCGCCGCCGGGCAGCAGCGGCCGCACATGCATCGAACGCCCATCACCGTCGTCGCCCTGCTCGCCGTGATGGCGGCCGGCACCACGAACGTGCATGGGCAGGGCAACGCGCCGCCGTACCAGCTGCCAACGCCGGGAGCCGTCGTGCCGGGCGACCCGTTCGCCTTGCCGGAGGTGCATTCGTTGCCGCCGACGAGCCCCCAGGGACCGGTCGTGCTCGACATGCCCTACGAGGAACTGCCGTCGTGTACGGACGACTGCCTCGTGCCGAACGCCGCATTCCCGGACTGCTTCACCGATCTCTGGGCACCGCAGCCCTGGTTCTGGCAGATGCTGCCGAACAATCTCATCTACACGAGCTACCTGGCGGGCCCCAAGGAGCCGCGCATCGGCTCGGTGATGTATCAGGCGACCAATCCCGACGTCTTCAATCCCAGTCGCCAGGAGGGCACGCTCTGGGACACGACCCTCGGCGGCCGGGCGTCGATCCTGCGATTCGGCTCCGACCCCGTCGTGCATCCGCAGGGCTTCGAAGTACAGATCGAGGGGGCGGCGTTCGTCCGGCTCGATCCGAACGACGATCGTGACTTCCGTTCGGGTGACTATCGCTTCGGAGTTCCGCTCGTCTACGGCGTGGGCCGCTGGCAGACGAAGCTCGCCTACTACCACAACAGCGCCCACCTCGGCGACGAGTCGATGATCAAGTATCCGTGGTTTCCGCGCGTGAACTACGTCCGCGATTGCATCGTGTGGGGCAATTCGTGGTATCCGCTCGACTGGCTGCGGCTCTACGGTGAGGTCGGCTGGGCGTTTTACAACTCGGGCGGGTCGGAGCCGTGGGAATTCCAGGCGGGCACCGAGCTCATCCAGGCCCGGCCCACGGGCGCCCTCGGGGCGCCGTTCCTGGCGGTCAACGGCATGAGCAGGCAGGAACTCGACTGGGGTGGCAATATCTGCGTGCAGGCCGGCTGGGCCTGGCGCGGCCGCCGCAGCGAGAAGCTGTTTCGGCTCGGATTCGAGTATCTCTACGGATCCGATCCGCAGTACGAGTTCGTATTTTACGAACAAAACCGCTACGGCTTCGGGGTGTGGTATGACTTCTGACCATGCCTCTTCTGGCCATCGAGACGACGTGTGACGAGACGGCCGCCGCGGTCATCACCCGAGATCGCGCGGTGCTCTCGAGCGTGGTTGCCAGCCAAGACGCGCTTCATGCGCGGTGGCGCGGCGTGGTGCCCGAGGTGGCCTCGCGGGCCCATGTCGAACGGATCATCCCGGTGATCGATGAGGCGGTGCGGCGGGCCGGCATCGCGCTCCGCGAGCTCGACGCAGTGGCTGTCGCCGTGCGGCCTGGGCTCGTGGGCTCGCTGTTGGTCGGCCTGTCGGCCGCCAAGGGGATCGCGGCCACGCTCGGCGTGCCACTCGTGGGCTACGACCACATCGCGGCCCATCTCTACGCCTGTCGGCTCGCGCATCCCGGCGCCGTGAGCGATCCATGCGTCGGGCTCGTGGCCAGCGGCGGGCATACGTCGCTCTTCCTCGTGCAGTCGCCGCTCGAGCTCGAGCGGCTCGGCGGTACGATCGACGACGCGGCTGGCGAGGCGTTCGACAAGGCGGCGAGCCTCCTCGGGCTCGGCTATCCAGGTGGGCCGCAGATCGAGCGGGCGGCCGTCGGCGGCAACGCCCGGGCCTACCGGTTTCCGCGGCCGCTTGCCACCGACCGCTCCCGGCTCGATCTCAGCTTCAGCGGCTTAAAGACGGCCCTGCGCTACCAGGTGCGCCCGCCCGGTGCCCCTTCAGACATACCCGCGCCCGTGGGGCAGCGGCTGGCCGACCTCGCTGCATCGTTTCAGCAGGCCGCCGTTGATTCGATCCTCACGAAGGTCGAACTCGCCCTCGACCGCACCGGATGTCGCACGCTCTTGATCGGCGGTGGCGTGACGTCCAACACGCTCTTGCGTGAGTCGCTCGAGAGACTCGGCCGCTCGCGCCGCGTCATGGTCGTGATTCCGCCGCGCGAACTGTGCACCGACAACGCCGCGATGGGGGCCATCGCGTGGGAGCGGTTGGAACGTGGCGAAAACGACGGTCTCGAACTCGACGTCCGCCCCACGCAGCACAGGCAGAGCTAAAAGCTGCTGAACTGCTCGAACTCGTCGTAGGGACGGTGCTCGAGGTTCACGAAGCGTGTGAAGTCGTGCTGCCAGAGGAGCTTGATGTCGCCGATGGGGCCGTTGCGCTGCTTGGCGATGATGATCTCCGCCTGTCCCTTCACGCGCTCACGATCCTCGTCGGTCGTCTGGTAATACTCCTCACGGTGCACGAACATTACGACGTCGGCATCCTGCTCGATCGCCCCCGATTCACGGAGGTGGTTGAGCCGTGGCTTGTTGTCGCGTGAGACTTCCGCCTGTCGATTGAGCTGGGCGAGACAGAGCACCGGGATGTCGAGTTCGCGCGACATCATCTTCAGACGGCGGGCGATCCGGGCCACCTGCTCCTGCCGTGGGTCGCGGGGGTTGTCGGGCTCGATGAGCTGGAGATAGTCGATCACCACGAGCGCGAGCCCCTGCCGGCGCTTGAGCCGCCGGGCCACGGCGGCGATCTCGGTGAGCGTGCGGCCGGGCGTGTCGTCGATGAAGAGGGGCGCGGAGCTGATCTCAGCCGACTTCTGCACGAGCCGCTTGCGATCCTCCTGGGAGATCGTGCCGTTCCGGAGTCGGTGGCCGTTGACCTGGGCTGCGGAGCAGAGGAGGCGGTCGGCGAGTTCGAGGCAGGCCATTTCGAGGCTTACGAACAGCACCGGCTGCCGGGTCGCGATGGCCACGTGCTCCGCGATGTTCATCGCAAAGGCGGTTTTCCCCATGCTGGGCCGGGCCGCCAGGATGATGAGCTCGGAGTTGTGCAGGCCTCCGCAGAGAGAGTCGAGATCGGTGAAGCCCGTCTCCACGCCGCCGAGCGCGTGCTCGTGCTTCATGCGGGCGTCCATCCGCACCATCACGGCCTCGAGCACGGCGTCGATCTGTTTGGCCTCGGCGGAACTGCGATGTTCGAGAATTTCGAAGATCTTCGATTCGGCACGGGACAGCAGTTCCCGCGGCTCGTCGACCGAGTCGTAGGCATCGCGGAGGATGTCGGTGCTGGCGTCGATCAGCGACCGCAGCATCGACTTGTCGCGGACGATCTGGGCGTAGTGCGCGGCATGCGCCGCATGAGGCACAGCTGCGACGATGTCGGCGATCGCCGGGATGCCGCCGACGCGGTCGAAATCACCCTTTGTCCGGAGCCGCTCGTGCAGGATCGTGGCATCCACTCGCTTGCCCCCGTCGTGGAGGTCGAGCAGATGCCGGTAGATGATCTGGTGTGACTCGTCGTGAAAGTCTTCGGGGCGGATGACGAGGGCCACGTCGTCGCAGACGTCGGGCTTGAGCAGGATGCTGCCCAGCACGGCCCGCTCGGCATCGACATTGGCCGGACGGTCGCGACCGTCGAGCGGCATGGCCGCTGCGGCATCGTCGCGGAGGCGGCGCTGCCCGCGCCGTCCTGCGTCCCGCACGCCTGCGTCTCGAGACGATGCCACGCTCGCGCCTCCTTGCGACGGAGTTCAAAACACCCGGCCAACCAGCGCCCGTTACTTCGCGCCCGCGTCTCCGCTCGCAGGCACCACCCAGACCTTGAGATCGCCTTCCACTTCGGCAGCAAGCCGCACCTTCACGGTGTAGAGGCCCACTTCCTTGAGCGGCCCCTGCAGCACGATCTGGTCTGGAACCACCATCAGATCCTGCTGCTTGAGCGAACGCGAAATCTCGGCCGCACCGACCGAGCCGTAGAGATGCCCTTCGTCGTTGGCGTTGGCCTCGATCGTGACGCTCGTACGGGCAAGTTCGGCGAGCAAGCTCCGCAGGCCGGCCAGCCGCTCGCGGGCGATCTCCTCGAGCTTCGTGCGATGCTTCTCGACCATCCGTTTGTGGTGTTCGGTGGCGACGGTCGCGAGACCCTGCGGAAGCAGGTAATTGGCGGCGTAGCCCCGCTTCACCTCCACCACATCACCCTGCTTGCCGAGATGCTCGACGTTGTGAATCAACAACAGCTCGACGCCGCCGCGAGTTCCCTTCGGCAAATGCGTGGCACGATTGGCGGCCACGGAAGGCGCTTCTCTGGTGGGCATGGATTCTCCTCTAAAATTGACGGAATGACTGGGCGGGAAATTCAGAACGGGATGTCGTCGTCGGAACCGACCGGCGCGGACTGATCGCCGCCAGCGTCGGACCCATCATACCCGCCCGCCGGCTCGAAATCGTCGGGGGGCGGTCCACCGGCCCGGCCGGCAGGCCGGGCCTTGCCGCGCGGGCCGTCGCCACCACCACCGCCGCCGCCCGACCGGGAGCCAAGGAGTTGCATCTTCTCGCCGACCACGCGGAGCTTGGAGTTCTTCTTGCCGTCCTTCTCCCACGTATCGAGCTTGAGCCGCCCTTCGATCAACAGCGGCGCCCCCTTGGTGACGTATTCCCCGGCGATCTCGGCGGTGCGTCCCCAGAGCGTCACGTCGACGAACGTCGTTTCCTCGACCCATTCGCCGGTCGGGGTCTTGCGGCGGTCGTTGACCGCCAGGCCGATGTCCGTGACGGCGGTGCCGCTCGAGATATAGCGAAGTTCGGGATCACGAGTGACGTTGCCGAGCAGGATCACGCGATTGAAGCTGGCCATGAGATCGTCCTCCTTGGGTCAGGAACTGAACATCCGTACAACTTCAGGCAGGATACCGGTGGTGAGGGAAGGTTGCAAGCTTTGCTGGCAGGGGCGTCATTCCGCGGCTGCGGCACCGGCGGGGGTGGCTTTCCGTTGGGAGATCTCGCCGGCCAGTGCATGCTGGACGAGCGCGTCTGCAATGCGCGGATCGACCTTGAGAATCAGTTTCCGAATCACGTCGTCGGTGATTTCGCACTGCCTTTCCAGGGGCGTGATGCCATCGCCGTGCATCTTGAAGTACGTGAGCCAGTAGATTCCCTTCTTGTGGCCGTTGATCGGATACGCAAGCTTCCGCTCGTCCCAGATCCGCGAGGCGAGAACGGTGCCACCGTTCTGCATGATCATGTCGGAGATCTGCTGGCTCGTGGCGACCGGATCGCGCGAATATTTCGAGGGGTCGAGGATGAACATCCCCTCGTACACGTTGGTCTGCTTTGCCGCCATGGGGTCGCTGCTCCTTGTCGTCGGGGGGGATGGGTTTGGATGGTCGCTGGAGTTCGAGAGATTCGGTTCGGAGATGGCTTAGTTATAACGATTCATGGCGGCCTCGATTCCCAACGCCACCCATTCCTCGGCGGCATCGGCGGCCCGTTCGAGCGCCGCGGTTACGGACTCGCGCTCGTCCTTTGGAAACCGGGCCAGCACGAAGTCGGCTGTTTTCCACTCCGCGGGAACCGGCCCGATGCCGATTCGCAGCCGCGGAACGCCGGTCGCGGCGAGCCTTGCGAGGACGTCGGCAAGGCCGTTTTGGCCGCCGGCCGAACCGCTCGCGCGGAGGCGGATCGTGCCGGTCGGCAGTTGGAAATCGTCGCAGAGTACCAGGATGTCGTCATGGTCGATCTTGTAGAAGTCGCGGGCGGCGAGCACGCTGGCGCCGCTGAGATTCATCCACGTGAGAGGCCAGAGCAGCAGGACCTGCCGGCCGCGGATCGTCACCTGTGCCGTTTCGCCCTGGAACCGCGCCCGTCGTACGGGCGATCCACAGCGGCGGGCCAGGATTTCGAGCACGTCGAACCCGACGTTGTGCCGCGTGCCTTCATACGCACGCCCTGGGTTGCCGAGCCCCGCGATCAGTTTCACGTGTACGCGTTCGTCCGGACGCCGGCTCTGCCACGCTCAGGCAGCGGTCAGCCCTCGGCCGCTTCCCCCTCTCCTTCCCCGGCCGGCTTGCGACCGATCAATTCGGGTTCGGCGCCACCGCCCACCACCGCCGACTCATCGCCCTTCTTGGCGGGCAGCGTGCAGCTGACGATCGTTTCGTCGCCCTCGTGCACCACCTTCGCCCCCTTGGGCAGCTCGAGATCGTGGGCCTTGATGGTGCCACCGAGTTCCAACTTGCCGACCTGGGCATGGATCTTTTCGGGAACCGTGTCGGGGGTGCATTCGATCTCGATTTCGTGCACGAGCAGCGTCACCACGCCGCCCGCGCGGTGGCCCGGGGCCTCCCCCTTGAGATCGATCGGCACCTTCACCTTGATACGGTCAGACTTGCTCACCCGGAGCAGGTCGATGTGAATCGGCACGGTGCCGTAGGTGTCCCATTGGAGTTCGCGGACGAGGGCACTCTCCTTGACGGCGCCCTTCAGGTCGACGACTCGGCTCCCGTGGCGGATGACCGCTTCGATCGCCTCGCGTTTGGCGGCCAACTCAACGACCTTCTCGCCGTGTCCGTACAGGATCGCCGGCACGAGCCCTTGGCGGCGGAGCCGACGGCTGTCGCGCGAACCGTTGGCTTTGCGGGGAATGACTTCGAGGCTGTCGCTCATGAATCCTCCTGGAATCGAGCCCGGTATTCTGCCACGCCGCCCCGGTTTCGCAAGTCAAGCCCGCCGCTCCCGGAAAACACCCGTGGGGCAGGCCTCAGCCTCTCTGGGAATCCGTCTGCCGGGGTCAACTCGCCCAAGCCGGCTTCGGGGGAGCGGCAAAAGTCTCCTCACTCCGGCCGCCGCGGCCGTCGTTCGGGAAGCGTTCGCCGACTCCCCCGAAGCCTCCCATTTCGTTTGAGGAGGCTCGGGGTTACCCCTGCCGTTGAGACGGCGTATTTGACCAGCGGAGCCATCTTCACGCGAACACCCGGCATCGTGCCGCTGTTCGCTTGGCCGACCTCCGTCGGCTGGTAATCACCCGGGCCTCCGGCCCTGAGGTTCGCGTGTGGGAGACGGGCTCTGCCCGGCGACCATAAGCCGGAGCCGACGCCGGGACGGCGGCGACGGCGCGACAGACGCCAGGCGCAGCGCAGGCAAATCCGAGTGAGCCGAAGCCTGGAGGGCGGAGGCGAACGTCCGGCGAGACGGTACGGGGTAATCCCGAGCCGGCTTGGGCGAGTTGAGACCAATCCAGCGATCGCCCTCGGCGATGGAGCAGTGTACCGCGGGCTCCGACGCCGGGTTGGGCCAGTTGAGGCAAGTACCGCGTCGAGCCCATCGTAACGCCCTACTGGAACATCATCGACACCGACTCGTTGCGGTGGATGCGTTTGATGGCTTGGCCGAGGAGGCTGGCGACGGAGAGCACCTTGATGTTCGGGAGCATCTTGCCGGGCGTGAGCGGAATCGAGTCGGTGATGATGATCCCCGCGAAGGGGGCCGAGCGGAGGCGTTCGATCGCCGGGCCCACGAGGAGACCGTGGGTGGCGGCGGCGTAGATCGCCTTCGCACCGTGGGCGTGGATCACCTCGGCCGCCGAGCAGATCGAGCCGGCGGTGCTGATCATGTCGTCGAACATGAGTGCCACCTTGCCCTCGACGTTCGCACCGATCACGTTCGCGCTCTTCGTCGTCTCGGCCGAGACCCGCCGCTTGTCGATGATCGCCAGCGGAGCGCCGAACCGGGTGGCGTGGCCGACGGCCCGCTTGATGCCGCCCACGTCGGCGCTCACCACCACGATCTCGTCGGGCGCGAGGTCGAGTGTCTGGAAGTAGTTGTTGAGTACCGGGGCGGCGTAGAGGTGGTCGACAGGCACGTCGAAGAAGCCCTGGATTTGCGCGGCATGCAGATCCATCGCGAGCACGCGGTCGGCGCCGGCGCGCGTGATCAGGTTGGCCACGAGCTTGGCGGTGATCGGCACGCGGCCGGAATCCTTGCGGTCTTGCCGGGCGTAGCCGAAGTAAGGGATCACGGCCGTGAGCCGGTAGGAGCTCGCCCGCTTGAAGCTGTCGATCATCACGAGCAGCTCCATGATGTGCTCGTTGACCGGCGGGCTCGTGGGCTGCACGATGAAGACGTCGCGGCCGCGGACATCTTCGTCGATCTTGCAGGAGATCTCGCCGTCGGGAAACCGGCCGAGCGAGAGCTTGCCCATCGGCAGGTTGAGGTAGCGGCAGATGTCCTGGGCGAGCGGCTGGTTGGCTGGGCCCGCGAAGATCTTGAGGTCGTTCATGCTCCCACTGTGCCTTTCGCGCTGCGGTTGTTCAAGGCCACGGCGACCGCCGCGAGTTGTTCCGGAGTGTTGACGGAGAGCGTCTCGCTCGCGTCGAGGCAGGCGACCGCGTCGACGACCCGGCCCGCATCCAGCAGCATGCCGGGGCAGTCGGTGATGTAGTACTCGCCGGCCGCGTTGTCGGGCCGGAGGGTCGCGAGGGCCCGGAGCAGGTCGCGGGCCTCGAACACGTAGGTGCTCATGTTGACCTCGTCGATCCCCCGCTCGGCTTCCGAGGCGTCTTTCTGCTCGACTATCCGCTCGAAACGGCCGGTGACATCGCGGACGATCCGGCCGAGGCCCGTGGGGTCGGCCGTGACCGCGGTGCCGAGCAGGCACGAGGCTCCGCGGGCATCCCACGCCGCGAGCAGATCCGTCACGCTCTCCACGCGGAGCATCGGCGAATCGCCGCACACGATGACGACCGGCCGGCGGGCATCGGCAGGGTCGGAGGCGAGTCGCGTGCGGATCGCCTCGGCGGCGGCGGCGACCGCGTCGCCCGTGCCCCGCTGCTCGCGCTGCAGGGCAAACGACACGCCCGGCATGCCGGCGAGCGCCTGCTCGACCAGTTCGGCGCGGTAGCCGACGACCACGATCCGGTCATGAATGCCGGCCGCGGCGAGGGCCTCGAGCACCCAGGCGACGAGCGGCTTGCCCGCGGCCTCGTGCAGCACTTTCGGCAGGTCGCTCGCCATGCGCGTGCCCTTGCCGGCGGCGAGGACGACGGCGATCGGGGCGGGGGGCATGGCAGAACTCCGGGGCGGCAAAATCGTAGCAGACGGTGGCCGAATGCGGTGGCAGGGCGGTACGCTGCCGGCCTCGAGGCACGTGGGACGGAGTTTGCAAGGGAGCCAGACGACGATGGCGACGAAAACAGTGCGGATCGATGGCGAGATCACCGAATCGCTTGGTGGGCTCGCCGTGCGGGCGACACGGCTGCGGGGCGGCCTTCGCGAGGACGTGCTCGAGATTGAACTCGTCGCCGGCTCCAACCGCGTGATCGTGCTGCCCGACCGCGGGCTCGGTATCTGGAAGATGCATGTCGGTGGGGTCGAACTGGGCTGGCAGTCTCCCGTCGTAGGGCCCGTGCATCCGCGGTTCGTGCCGCTCGGCGAACCGTCGGGGCTCGGCTGGCTCGACGGGTTCGATGAGCTCGTCGCCCGGTGCGGCCTCGTGAACAACGGCGCTCCTGACTTCCACTCGAACGGCCGGCTCGCACATGGGCTGCACGGCCGGATCGCGAACCTGCCGGCCCATCACGTCGAGGTGGTGCTCGATGACACCGCGGGCACCGTCACGCTCACGGGGGCCGTCGACGAGACCCGCTTCCTGTGCCACGCACTGCGGATGATCACGGCGCTCACGCTCCATGCCGCCACTCCTCGGCTCGCCTGGACAGATACCGTGGAAAACCGCTCCGATCGTCCGGCCACGCTGCAGATGCTCTACCACGTGAACTTCGGGCCTCCGCTCCTGGGCGCGGGTGCCGAAGTGGTCGTGCCACTCGGCGAACTCGCCCCGCGCGACGCCGCCGCCGCGGCCGACGTGCCCACATGGAATCGCTACGCCGAGCCGCAGTCGGGCCGCGGCGAAGAGGTGCACTTCATGCGGCTCGAGCCCGATGCGAAAGGCCGGGCGACGGCCCTGCTCGTGGCTCCCGACGGCCAGCAGGCGGTGAGCCTCTCGTGGCGCACGGCCGAGCTGCCCTGCTTCACGCTCTGGAAAAACCAGGGTGGCCTCGCCGACGGCTATGTGACCGGCCTCGAGCCGGGCACGAACTATCCGAACCCGCGGTCGTTCGAGGAGGCGCAGGGCCGCGTGGTCGCGCTCGCACCGCACGCAGGCGTGACGTTCGACCTCGCGCTCGAGCATCTCACCGGCGTGGCGGTCGCCGCCGAGCGGGCCCGTATCGCCGCTTCTGCGGCCTCGACTCCGCGGATCGATCGCGCGGCCCGCCCGGGCTGGAGTCGCGGCTGACCGCGGCAGGCTCCTCGCGCGGAGGCGGCGGCACGAAGTGGTGGAGGATGGCGGCCGCGACTTCGGTCGGCGTGTAGCCCGCCTCGAGCAGCCGCTCCACGAGCGGGGCGTGCCGCGAGACGTCGCCGGCTTCGAGCGTGCCGCGCAGCTTCTCGAAGAGCGTGTCGGACCGGCGGCTCTCCACCGCCTCGGCCGTCGGCAGCTGCTCGCGGCGGATCTTCGACTTCGTGAAGCGTTCGATCGACTGCAGCTTGTAGATGCCCGCCCCCGACACGAGCGTGATCGCGCGGCCCTTGCGGCCCGCCCGGCCGGTGCGGCCGATCCGGTGCACGTAGTCTTCGGCATCGTAGGGCAGGTCGTAGTTCACCACGAGCTCGAGATCGTTGACATCGATGCCGCGGGCGGCCACGTCGGTGGCCACGAGAAAGGCGAAGGCGGCCTTCTTGAAGCCGTTCATCACGCGTGTCCGCTGGGCCTGCGCCATGCCGCCATGGAGGCGCTCGGCGGAGCAGCCGCGGGCCACGAGGGCGTCGGCGAGCTCTTCGACCATGTGCTGCGTGTTGCAGAAGATCACGCTGCTCTTCACGTCGTGGAAATCGATCAGCCGCGCGAGAGCGTCGAACTTCGCATGATGCCGCACTTCGTAATAGACCTGCTCGACGAGCGGTGGGCCGGCCACGACCTTGTGCGCGATCTTCACCGTTTTTGCATCGCGAGAATGCCCGCGCACGAGCGCCTGGATGGGGGGCGAGATCGTGGCGGAGAAAAACACCGTCTGCCGCCCGGGAGGGGCGGCCGCGAGAATCTTTTCGATGTCCTCGCGGAATCCCATGTCGAGCATCCGGTCGGCCTCGTCGAGCACGAGCAGGCCGACTCCCGAGAGGTCGAGCGTGCCGCGGGCGAGATGGTCGGTGAGCCGGCCCGGCGTGCCCACCACGATGTGGGCGCCGCGAGACAATTCGGCGAACTGCCGCTCGTACGACGCGCCGCCGTAGATCGGGACGGAGCGCACGCCTTTGCGAAACACCGCCAGTTTGTGGACTTCGTCGGCCACCTGCGTGGCGAGCTCGCGAGTCGGCACGAGGATCAACACCTGCGTGTGGCTCTTGGCCGGATCGACCCGCTCGATCGCCGGAATGCAAAACGCCGCCGTCTTGCCCGACCCCGTCTCCGACTGCCCGACGACGTCGTGCCCGCCGAGAATGAGCGGGATGGCGCTCGACTGGATCGGCGAGGTTTCCTCGAAGCCGAGCTTTTCGATCGCCTTCAGCACCTCGGCGGAGAGGCCGAGCGTGGCGAACGGCACGTGCCCGGGGCGGGCCGGCGCGTCGGGCGAGTGGGGATGGTCTGACTTTGAGGTCATCGGTGGGGCACCATCGACAGAAGCGTGAAGCTCCGGCTCGGGGGCGGCAAAAGTCGACGCTTCGCGTTCTTTTCAGATTGTCGCGTGGGCCGGGGCGGCCCAATGTTCGTCGAGCGGTCGCCGACCCCCTCGCCTACCGTTCAAGGTGGGCAGAGCCGTGCTTTCTCGCAAAAATGATGCGCTGTTTAGTAGCGACGTCCGCCGCCACCGCCGCCGCCACCGTAGCCGCCGCGTCCACCGCCACCGCCGCCGCTCTCGCGGGGCTTGGCCTCGTTGACGGTCAGGGCCCGGCCGTCGAACTCCTTCTCGTGCATGCCGCTGATCGCCCGCTGGGCGGCGTCGTCGGTCTGCATCTCCACGAAGCCGAAGCCCTTGCTGCGGCCGGTGTCGCGGTCTTGGATGACCTGCGCGCTGACCACCGTGCCAAACTCGAGGAACATCTGCTCGAGAGAATCGCTCGTCACGCTGTAGGCGAGGTTCCCGACGTAAAGCTTCTTACCCATTGCGAAAAAACACTCCTGCCAATGACCCAAAGATGCTTTCGGGGTCACGTCGAAAGGGCCAGAAAATGGCAGCCCGCCAGAGGGTCAAGGCGAGGAAGAAGAGGCGGGGAAGGCGAAATCGCCACAGCGCGTCGTCGAGCGTCGTCTCCAACCGACCCTGAAATGATAGTTCACGACGGCACTCAACGCAACGGCGCCGGCTGGTGGGGGGCGGGGGGTCAGTTGGCCTGTTTCAGCGTTTCCAGCCAGGCGACGAGATCGACGAGTTCCTGCACGGAAAGCGTGGCCGCCAGATCGGCAGGCATCAGCGACACCGGCTGCTTCACCAGTTCGGCAATCTCGCTGGCGGGAGTCGTCATGTCGATGCCGTCGGCGCCGCGGATCACCACCTCCGCGGGCGACTGCGACACGAGCAGCCCTGTCACGCTCCGGCCATCGTCGAGCACGGCCGTGTGGGTCTCGTAATTGTGGCTGATCGCCGCCGACGGCGCGAGGATCGCTTCGTAAAGCGCGGGCTTTGAGAGCTTGGCGCCGATGCCGGACAGATTCGGCCCCACCGATTTGCCTTCGGCTCCCACCACATGACACTTCGCGCACGTGCCGGCGCCTGCAAAGACAGCCTTGCCACGGGTGGCATTGCCCCCCTGCTTCATCAAGTCGGCGACAGGCGGCAGAGCGCCCTCTTTTGCCTTGGGCATCGGCAGCATGTCGGCGGCCGCCTGGCGCACGTCGGCCCACGGGCACGAGGCGATCGCCACTGCCGCCACCTGCGGCAATTGGCCGGTGAGCCCGCCTGCCTTCGCGAGCGCCACCACGTCTTTCGCTCCGCGGTTCGAGCGGGCGAGCGCTTGCACAGAGGCCGTCCGAATCTGAGGCGTGGTGTCGGCGTTGGCGATGCAGGCTGCAAGCAGGGCGGTGCCCCGGCCCGACCCATGAATGCCGATGGCCGTGAGCAGCCGCAGTGCCGCTTCGTCGGCCCCGGCCACGCGCAGCTTCGCCGCCTCTTCGCCTCCGAGGTCGAGCAGCGCGCCTGCGGCAGCCGATGCGAGCTGTTCGTCGGTCGTGTCGGCCGTCGCGAGCGTCAGCAGGTCGGCGACCGCTGCCGTGCGGCGAAACCGCTCGGCGAGTTCGACGAATCGCCTGGTGCCGGCGACAAAGCCCGCGGCTTCGTCGATGCGTGTCGCGAGTTCCGGATCGGCTGCGTCTGCCGGCGACAGGCGGATCACGAGTTCGGGCAGGATCACGCTGCGTTTCTCTTCGGCCGGCACGAATGTCTTCACGAGCCGCCGCAGGGCTTCGAGCATGCGCGGCTGATCTTGGAAATCGAGGGCCCGTACGAGCCCGAGTGCCTCGCTTGTGGTCGTCGTCGGCTCGGCGATGAGGTCGCAGAGCAAGCTCGGCGTGTCGGAGGAGCGGCTTCGCCAGACGATCTCCCGGCCGGCCGGGTTTTTCCAGCCATCGCCCACGATTGTCAGCCAGGCCCGCAGCCGGCCGTCCCACTGGCCGGGGCCGTCGAAGCCCGCGACGCTGTCGGCGCCGATTCCGAGGGCCTCGAGCTCCCAGCGGTCGCCCGCCTCGTGACGGGCGGCGAGGGTGGCCCAGGCGCGGTCGGCCCGCTCGTCGGCAACGCCGCGGAGCGCGATCGCGCACTCCCGCGCCACGGCGGCCGAGGCGGCAGGCGCCAGCCGCTCCACGAGGCCGATCACGTCGCCTCGAGCAAGCCGCCGCATCCGCAGGGCGACGATGGGCATCTCGTCGCTCCCCGCTGCCAGGGCCTCGCTCACGCGCTCCGCCTCGCCGGGGAGCATGCCCGCGGCCCACGCCAGCCTGGCGGCGATGCGGGGGGCCGGAGCCTGGGATCGGGCGGCGGCAAGTGCCTCGCGGGCCGCATCGGGCTCTGCTGCGAGTCGCTCGAGGGCGGTCGCCCGTGTACACAAATTCGGACTTGCGAGGGCCGCTACGGCCCCCTGTGCCGACTGGAAATCGACCGCCGGCACTGACCACTTCGATCCCACCGGGGCGATGCGGTAGAGCCGGCCCTTCTCCGTGTCGGCCATGCCATGGCCACCCACCCCGGGGTCGTACCAGTCGGCCACGATCAGCGAGCCGTCGGGCGCCACGCACACGTCGCTCGGACGAAACCAGCGATCGGCGACGCCGTCGACGAGCGTTTCGCTCTGCGCCGTGAACCCGGCCCCGTGGGGTGCCACGTGATAGGCCCGCACCACGTTGGGCCCCGCGTCGCAGTGAATGAGCGATCCACGAAACCGCTCGTGCAAGAGCCCGCCTTCGTAGACGCAGATGCCCGTGGGCGATCCGCCTCCCGTCTGCAGCAGATTCGGCACCACGCCAGGATCGTTCTGATGCCAGTGCTGCAGTGGAATCTCCGCCTCCAGGTTCGTCCGCGGCACTCTCCAGCCCGCGCCCGTGCGCTCGTCGACGTAGCCGTAGTTGCCGGACTGCATCACGAAGTTGATGCGGACGCCGCGATTGCCGTCGTCGTCGTTGTCGCTCTGCCAGAGATTCCCAAAGGAGTCGACGGCCACCTCGTAGTTGTTGCGGAAGTTGTGCCCCAGCACCTCGAAGTCGCTGCCGTCTGGACGGCAACGAAACACCATGCCCTGGCGGTAGGGTTTGCCGGAATCATCGACCACGTTGCCGAAGCGATCCCTGACGGGCTGCCCGTCCTTGTCGTGCACGGCTTTGCCGGTGTTGCCAAAGTTGAAATACCAGCGGCCGTCGGGGCCGACCACGAAAGCATGCACGGAGTGGTCGTGCTGCGGCAGGCCGATCTTCGTGAACAGGGATTCGCGGCGGTCGGCCTTCAGGTCGCCGTCGTCGTCGTGAAAGATGAACACGTCGGGTGCGCACGACACGATCACCTTGCGGCCGGCGCCTTCGCCGATCACGCAGATGCCGAGGGCCGAATCGACGTCGCGACCCTGGTGAAACACGGTCTGCCTGTCGGCCACACCGTCGCCGTCGGTGTCTTCGAGCACGAGGATGCGGTCGCCTTCGGGCCGTGTGTTCTTTTTGCCGCGATAGTTCAACACCTCGCACACCCACACCCGGCCGCGGGCATCGACGTCGATGTCGGCCGGGCTCGAGAGGAGCGGCTCGGCGGCGAAGAGCGTGGCCGTGAGGTCGGGAGGAGTGGCCAACGCCTCAGGGCCGGCCTTGCCATCGGCGGCTGCAGCGGTGACCGCTGTCAGACAGATCACGACTACAAACGGCATACACATTCGAAGCGTGTGCATCGCAGGCTCCATAGGAAGGGCCCCGAATATACCACCACCATCCGAGAGTCCGCCCCACGCGATGCGCCGCGGTCAGATCGGGGTCTTGAACCCCATCGCCCGCACGACGCACCAGCCGTTGACGCCCTCGAAGATCATGAACGCCCCGCCGAGCATTGCTGCAATGCCCGCATAGAGTGCCCACGAAGGGAGCCAGCCGAAGATGGCTGCGGCGACGAGCCCGGTTCCGACGGCATCGGTGACGATGCCCATCGTCGTTCGCAAGGTACGCCCGCGTTTGTCGATATTACATTGCATGATGAAGTGGAGGCGGCGGGAGTCGAACCCGCGTCCCGTGATGTTTCAGCACAAACGTCTACGTGTGTATCCGGTCGATTTAAGTCTCGCCCGCGCGTCCCCGGCCGGCAGGGTGCGTCGCGAACCAGCCCGGAACGTTTTTAGCCCCGGCCGTACCAGGCGGTGAACCGGGGCGAGTCGGATTTGGCGACCGATTGGGAGGCCCTTCCGACTGGGGCCATCGCTCGGGGTTGCTTAGTTAAGCAGCCAGAGAGAAACGAGCTTCGGCAATTGAAGCTTGGTCGACTTTTAACGTGGCCAGCCGACCAACCACGACACGCAATCTGAACCTCTTGCCATCCGGTCGAAACCGGTACGCCCCCGTGAATTGTGGTGAGGAAACCCGCCGACTCCGCGGGGCCACGGTGGCACCCGGTCCGGAGTGTCCGGCAGACTTTTCCATTGTAGGAAACTTCCCGGAGTGTATCGGTCGTGGCGTATCCGGGCCTGAATTTCCGCGTTCCGACGCGGCCAAAAAGCCGCCGGACAGTTGCCGGCATGGGATACTTGCCCCGGCGGGCGTCCGGCTCGCCGCCTTTTCCAGCCTTCCGATATCCCCCCGATTTGACGCTCCATCCATGGCCTCCGTACGCTTCACCCAGTCGTTTTTCCGGTTCAGCCAGACCGCTGCGGCGGTCCGAGGAACTGCACCCATGGCCGCCCCCCGCGCGCTCCGGTCTGTCGTCCGTCAGGTGGTCGTCGCCGCGCTCATGGTGGCGTGCGCCGCCGAAGCGACGCAGGCCCAGGAGTGGGCCAACAAGATGTTCTCCGTCACGAGCCACAATTTCGGGACGGTGGCCAAGGGGTCGAAGACTGAGTATCGGTTCGTCTTTCGAAACATGTACAAGGAAGACCTGCACGTCGTCGGCGTGCGGACGAGCTGCGGATGTACGTCGCCCGAGGTGACGAAGCACGATCTCAAGACGCACGAAACGGCCGAGGTGGTGGCGAAGTTCAACACGCGGACGTTCCTCGGGCAGCACGGCGCGACGCTCACGATCTCGTTCGACAAGCCGTTCTTCGCCGAGGTGCAGCTCCGGGTCGCGGGCAATATCCGTGGCGATGTGACGTTTGATCCGCCGTTCGTCGATCTCGGCAACGTCGATCTCGGCAAGGGAGCGTCGCGAAGCGTGCGTGTGACGCACATCGGAAGCGCGCCTTGGGAGATCAAGGACGTGCGGAGCATCAATCCGAACTTCGAAGTCCAGCTCTCGAAGCCCACGCACGGCGGCGGGCAGTCGGTCTACGATCTCGGCCTGAAGCTGAGGCCGGAAACCCCGGCCGGCTACGTGAAAGGGCAGTTGATCCTCGTCACCAACGACCCGAAGGCGGCTCAGATACCGATGGACGTCGAGGGCCGCGTGGTGGCCGAAGTGACCGTGAGCCCGCAACTGCTCGCGCTCGGTGCCGTGCAGCCTGGCCGCTCCGTGACGAAGAACGTGGTCGTGCGTGCGAACAGGCCGTTTTGCGTGACGGGCGTCACATGTTCCGATGGCTGCCTCTCTTGCCCGACGAAAGAGACGCCGGCCACGGTGCACATCCTGCCAGTCACCTTCCAGGCGGGCGACGCCACCGGCAAGATCGAACGGCTGCTGAAAATCTCCACCGACCTCGGCGAGGGTGCCGTGCCAAGCGTCACCGTGCAGGCCACGGTGGAGGCACTGGCCGAGCCGCAGGCCAGTGCCTCCGTGACTCCAGCCAACGGCCAGGCCGCAACATTACCGTGACGCTGTCTTCACGGAACGACACGGCATCGTGCCGTTCGTTCCTGGGCGGGCCTTCGCCCGCTTGTGTTCACCCGGCCCTCCGGGCCTGACGTTGGTGGTCCCGTCGCTACCTCAACTCCGGTGGCACATAGTCGCGCGGGGCGGGACCGCTGTAGAGCGAGAGCGGGCGGATCAGGCGGTTGTCACCGATCTGCTCGATGATGTGCGCCGTCCAACCGCTCATGCGTGCCACCACGAAGATCGGTGTGAACACCGACACCGGCAAGCCAAGAGCGTGGTAAACCCGCGCGGCGGGCCAGTCGAGATTCGGCTTGAGCTTCTTGCGGTCGAGCATCAGTGCCTCGACCCTGTCGGCGAGCTGTTCGATCGCCTCGGCGGCAGGCTTGCCGCTGTTCATGGCGCGGCACATCGCGCCCAGGAGTTTCGCCCGCACGTCGCCGTCTTTGTAGACGCGGTGGCCGAAGCCCATCACCACGCGCTTCGCGGCAAACTGCTCTTCGAGCCAGGCCTCGGCCCTGTCGGCCGAGCCGATCGCAGCGAGCACCTCGAGCACCTGTTCGTTGGCTCCGCCGTGGAGCGGCCCCTTGAGCGCTCCGATCGCACCCGCGATGCCGGAGTGCATGTCGGAACCCGTGGACACGATCGTGCGGGCCGTGAACGTGGAGGCGTTGAACTCATGCTCCGCGTACAGCACGAGCGTGGTGCCGAAGATGGCCACGTGGTCGGCTGGGGGCGTGCGACCGGTGAGCCGTTGCAGGAGTGCGGAGGCGATCGGGCCGGCGGGCCAGGGCCCCACCGGCCGACCAGCGGCGAGGTCGCACCACGCAGCGAGCACCGCCGGCACCTGCCCGAGCAGCCTCTCGGCCTGCGCGAGAAGCGCCTCACGCGGCCCCGGGAGCACGTCGCGCTCGATCTGCCCGAGCATGCTCACGGCCGTGCGGAGGGCGTCCATGGGCGAAGCTGACGGGCAGACGGCCGCGAGCCGGGCCAGGGCGTCGATCACGGCCGGATCGAGCGTGCGGGCAGCGGCATGCACGCGAGTTGTGAATGCCTCGCGCTCCGCATGCGTGGGCAGTTCGCCGTGGACCAGGAGATAGGCCACCTCCTCGAAGTCACCCGCCCGGGCGAGCGGCTCGATCGCATAGCCGCGATAGCGAAGGTCGCCCTCGAGCGAGCAGATCGCCGTGCGGCCGGCCACGATGCCGGCCAGGCCGCGGGCAAAGTCGTCGGAGGAGGGGCGGGCAATGGTGGTCATGGGGTTTCGTGCCATGGTTGTACCGTACGGTCGACAGCTTCGCTGCCGCCACCGTAGGACAGGCTTCAGCCTGTCGTTCATGGCTCTTCCCGCCCGCGCCGGCTTCGGGCTCCCCATATCCCGTCGCCGGACGTTCGCCTTCGCCCTCCAGGCTTCGGCTCACTCGGACCTGCCTGCGCTCCGGCATCCTGCCTGCGCTGGTCAGCTACGCCGGCCCCTGGGACACGGGGAGCCCGAAGCCTCCTCAACTCGGAGGCGTGAGGAAATCTCGGTGGAGTCGGTCGGTGGGCACGGGCAGACGAAGGGAATCGTGGAGGGCATTGTTTGCGCCAGGCCCGGAGGGCCGGGTGCGAGCCAGGCGACGGAGGTCGCCCAAGCGACGGGCGGCAGGATGCCGAGCCGTCGCGTGAAGTCAGCCGCGGCCCCTCGCCTCGCGTTTTCTGACGTTCCTGAGGGCGCCAGGCCCGGAGGGCCGGGTGCGAGCCAGGCGACGGAGGTCGCCCAAGCGACGGGCGGCAGGATGCCGAGCCGTCGCGTGAAGGAAGTCAGCCGCTCGTCGCCGGCAGGTGGCGCTCGGGGTGCTTCGGATCGTAGTCGAGCAGGTCGTAGAGTTCTTCACGCGATTGCATGAGGTCGAGCAGGCCTGCCTGCGTGCCTTCGTCGGCGATCAGGCCGAGGCCCGCCTCGATCGCCTTCATGGCGAGCCTGAGGAGCGTGACGGGATAGAGCACGGCCGCGAAGCCGAGGCTCTGAAGTTCGTCGAGCGTGAGGAGCGGGCTCGTGCCGAACTCCGTCATGTTGGCGACGAGCGACGTACCGGAGAGTTCGCGGCCCACCCGGGCGAATTCGTCGCGCGAGGCGAGCGCCTCGGGAAAGAGCCAGTCGGCACCTGCGGCGCGGTAGGCCTTGAGGCGGGCGAGACAGTCGTCGAGATTCGTGACGCCCCGGGCGTCGCTCCGGCCGATGATTACGGTCGCCGGATCGCGGCGGGCGGCGCACGCGGCGGCGATCTTCGCCGTCATCTCGTCGACCTCGACGATCTCCTTGCCGGGCAGATGACCGCACCGCTTGGGGCGGCGCTGGTCCTCGAGTTGGATCGCCGCGGCACCGGCTTCTTCGAGCCTGCGCACGCATTCGGCCACCGCGTCGGGGCCGCCGAAGCCGGTGTCGGCATCGACGACGAGCGGGATTTCGACCGTCGCCGCGAGGAGCCGCGTTTGCGCCACGAGCTGGTCGAGCGTGAGGATGCCGATGTCAGGCACGCCGAGGAGGCCTGCCGAGAACGCGGCGCCCGACAAGTAGATCGCGTCGAATCCCTCGCGCTCGATGAGCTTGGCGGCGAGCGCCAAGGGCGCGCCCGGAATCGCCACCGTGCCGTCGGCCACGAGGCGGCGCAGGATCGCGCCGCGGGAGCGGGGAACGGTTGAGTCTGGCGTGGCGGGCATCGGTGGTATCCTGCTCGAGAAGGCCGTGATCGGACAGCGGATTGGTTATAGGTGCAGCGGATGACGGGCGAAAGCGACGCACACACCCGGGCCTCATGGCGGACCGTTGGGGAGATCGCGGCCATCGTCGTGATGTTCGCCGCTGCCGCCGCCTGGCCCGTCCCCGACGTGAACGAGGCGGTGTATCTCACGAAGGCCCGCCATGCAGCCGATCCCGCATGGGCCGCGGGGGATTTCTTCTTGGAAACGCCCGACGCGCACGGCGTGTTCTACCTGCTCTTCGGGCCGCTCGCTGCGACGCTGCCGCTCGAGCGGGCAGCGTGGGTGGGCCGAGCGCTCGGGTGGCTCGCGGTGGGCATCGGCTTTTGGCACGCCGCGAGGCCGGTCGTGGCCACGACGTGGGGCAGGATCGCCGCCGCGGCCCTGTTCTCGCTTGCCCTCCGTCACACGACAATGGCGGGCGAGTGGGTGCTCGGAGGCTGCGAGGCCAAGGTGTTTGCCTGGGCCTTCGTGCTCGGCGGCGTTGGAGAGTGGCTGCGCGGCAGGTTTGCCACGGCTTGGCTCCTGTGCGGCGTGGCGACGGCGTGGCATCCGATCGTAGGCGGCTGGGCACTCGTCGCGCTCGTGGTGGCGTTTGCCATCCGCCCGACGCTCCTGGCGGGCAGCGGCGATGTCGTGCTCCTCGTCGCAGGCCTTGTGCTCGCGGCAGTGGGCGTGGTGCCGGCGCTCTTGCTTTCCGTCGGTGCCGATGCCGTCATGCGGGCAGCTGCCGCAAAAATTTATGTCGTCGAGCGACTCAACCATCACCTCCTGCTCCGCACGTTCGCCGAGGCCTTCGTGGCCCGCCACCTGCTCGCCGCGGCGGTGTGGTGGATCGTGAGTCGCCTCGCTCCGCAGACGGTCGCCCGGCAGCGGCTCACCGCCTTCGCGCTCGGTGCGCTTGCGATCTCGGTCGCAGGCGCGGGAGTCTCGCTCCTGGAACCAGTGGCGCCGAACGCCGCTCTTGGCCTGTTGCGGTTCTACTGGTTTCGCTTGGCCGACGTGATCATACCGCTGGCCCTCGCAGCGTCCGTGGCAGCCGTGCTCGAGAACGATGCAGCGAGCGCACGAGCCTTCGGGCTGGCCCCGCGCATGCTCAGGCTCGCGATGACGGTGCTCCTCGTCCTCGACGTGGCGGCCCAGTGGGCCCACTGGCCACTGCCGGGCCGCCCCGCCCTCGCCGCACGGGCCGATTCCAAGGTCGACCCGGCGGGCTGGGCCGATATCTGCCGGTGGGTGCGCGACCACACGCCGGTCGACGCCTGCTTCCTCACGCCGCGCGGCTCGGCGAGCTTCACGTGGCGGACGGATCGCCGCGAGGTGGTGTCGTGGAAGAACAGTCCTCAGGATCCCGCCTCGCTCGTCGCCTGGCGCAACCGGATCACCGACTGCTTCGCGCCGCGCGCGTCGCTCGCCGGAATGGAGCAATCGACTGTCGCGCTCGGGCCGGCTCGCGTGCTGCTCGCGGCCGAGCGCTACGGCGCGACCCACGCGATCGTGCCGCTCGATGCCCCGCGACTCGCGGAGCTACCCGGCGAGCGGCTCTACGACAACGGCGTCTACGCGGTCTACCGTTTGGCCCTTCCATCAGCATCTCACCCACGATGACCGAATCTTCCGAGCGCCCGCCCATCCGCGGCGCGGCCTTCGACCTCGACGGCCTGCTCGTGAACACCGAGGAGCTCTATCAGCACGTCGGCACCGAGCTGCTCGCGCGGCGGGGTCGCACATTCGAGCTCGAACTGCTCGACCGTATGATGGGCCGGCCGCAGCAGGTGTCGCTCCAGATCATGATCGACTGGCATGGCCTCGCCGACACGGTCGAGACGCTCGCCGGCGAGACCCGCGAGATCTTCGTCGACTTGCTCGACACGCGGCTCGCACCGATGCCGGGGGCTGTTGCCCTCGTCGAGGCGCTCGCCGAGGGCGGGCTGCCGCGGGGTGTGGCCACGAGCAGCGGCCCCGACTTCGCCCACGACGTACTTTCGCGTGTGGGTCTCCGCGATCGCTTCGGCTTCGTGCTCACGAGCGCCGACGTGACGCACGGCAAGCCGCACCCGGAGATCTACGAACGCGCCGCCGAGCGCCTGGGCGTGGCTCCGGCCGAGATGCTCGTGCTCGAGGACTCGGAAAACGGCTGCCGGGCGGCCGTCGCCGCCGGCGCCGTCGTCGTGGCGGTGCCTGGCGGCCACAGCCGGCGGCACGACTTCACGGGCGCCCATCTCGTGGCCGAGTCACTCGCCGACCCGCGGATCACTCGGCTGCTCGCGATCGCGTAGGACAGGCTGCAAACTGTCTTGCGTGGCTCTGTGGGTTCAACTCGGCTCGGGCCTACCCCGTACCGTCTCGCCGGACGTTCGCTGCGGGCTTGCTGTCGCGCCGTCGCCGCCGTCCCGGCGTCGTCTCCGGCTTACGGTCGCCAGGCACAGCCCGGCTCCCACGCCTGCGGCGTCAGGGCCGGAGGCCCGGGTGAATACCGGCCGACGGCGGTCGGCCAAGGGAAAATGGCACGATGCCATGTTTCCAGTGAAGCGGCCCACATACGCCGGCTCAAAAGGTAGGGGCAGCCCCTCGCCTCCTCCACTCGTAGGCGCTCAGAACTTTTGGCGGAGTCGGTCGGTGGGCACGCGCAGACGCAGGGAGTCGTTGAGGACTATCGGCGTCTGATCAAAACCCACGAGTCCTGTACTCTCAACACGACCGGAGACGAGCATGCCTACCGCCGGCTCCGATTGCGGGTGGTTATTCCAATCCTTGCCGTACAACGACCTCCCATGGCAGGCCGCAGCCTGTCCCGTGGTGTCACAGTTCGACGCCGATGCGGCTGGCTTGGATGCGGAGGGCGCGTTCGAAGAGCGGATACGGATACTTCTGCTGCCGCTGCAGCGCCCAGAGATAGGTCGAGTCGACGAGCTTCACGGGCAGTTCGCCCGCGCGGACGAGTCGGGCCACTTCTTCGATAAACGCGCCTTCCTCCGGACGGCGGACCTTGAGGCCGGTCTTCAGGCGGTCTTCAAGGCCGAGCACCGTGCCGACCTTGGCCGGTTCGGCGGCCGGCGCTGCGGCCGGCGCGGTGAAGCCGAGGAGCAGGGCGGCGAGGAGGAGACGGCGAAGAGGCATGAAGGAAGCCTGGCCTAGAGGAAGCGGGCGAGAGCGTACGACTTCTTGCCGGAGCGGAGCACGAGCGTGGCGGAGCCGCCGAGGTCGGCGGCTGTGAGCCGGTGGGCGACGTCCGTCACGCGGCGATTGTTCACGTAGGCGCCCCCCTGCTCGATCGTGCGGCGGGCTGCGCTCTTCGTGGCCGCGAGGCCCGTGGCCTCGATGGCGTCGATGAGCGGCAGGCCGTCGCCGTCGAGGATCGTGCGAGGAAACTCCCGGCTGGGCACGTCGGCGAAGATCTCGGCGAGTGTCGCATCGTCGAGACCGCCGATCTCGGCCCCGAAAAAGATCGCCGTGGCCTGGCGAGCCGAAGCAAGGCCCGCCTCGCCGTGCACCAGCCGCGTGAGCTCCTCGGCCAGCCGTTTCTGCGTGTCGCGGGCGGCTGGATTCGCGGTCCGCAGTTCGGCGAGTGCCCGGATCTCGTCGAGCGGCAGTTCCGTGAGCCGTTCGACACAGCGGCCGGCGTCGGCGTCGTCGAGGTTGATCCAGTATTGATAAAAGCGGTAGGGGCTCGTGCGGCGGGGGTCGAGCCAGATCGCGCCGGCCGCCGTTTTCCCCATCTTCGTGCCGTCGCTCTTCGTGAGCAGCGGGCAGGTGATGCCGTGTAGGTCGCGCGAGCGCAGCCGGCGGCCGAGCTCGATGCCGGCCGTGATGTTGCCCCATTGATCGCTGCCGCCGATCTGCACCCGGCAGTCGAACACGTCGGAGAGGTGCACGAAGTCCCAGGCCTGGAGCAGCATGTAGCTGAACTCGGTGTAGGAGAGGCCGCCGTCGCGGTCGAGCCGGCTTTTCACCGAGTCTTTCCCGAGCATCTGGGCGAGCGGCACGTGCTTGCCGACGTCGCGCAGGAATTCGAGATAGCCGACACCGCGCATCCAGTCGCCGTTGTTGACGACGTGCACGGTGCGGCCGGTGTCTTCGAGGAGGCTGCGAATCTGCCGCTCGACGCCGGCCACGTTGGCCGCGAGCTCGTCTGGTGAGAGCAGGTTGCGTTCCTCGCTGCGGCCGCTCGGGTCGCCGATCATGCCGGTCGCGCCACCGAGCACCGCCACCGGCTCGTGGCCCGCCGCCGCCACGCGGCGCAGCAGCATGAGCGCCACGAGGTGGCCGACGTGGAGGCTGTCGGCCGTCGGGTCGAAGCCGGCATAGACGCGGCGGCCGGGCGCGGCCAGCCACTCACGCAGCGCAGCCGAGTCGGTCGACTGGTGAACCAGGCCGCGGGCCTCGAAGTCGGAGAGGAGATCGGTCGGCGTCATGGTCACCGCCACATGTCGTCGTTGGCGAACGGGTGGGCCGGGCCCGAGAGGTTGGGCTTGGGGAGCGCCTTGAGCGCCTGCTCGGCGAACCGCAGGTCTTCGCGGGAGGTGATCTTGAGGTTGATCGGAGAGCCCTGCACCACGGTCACCTTCTGGCCGATCGATTCGACGAGTTGGGCCTCGTCGGTGAATCGGCTCGCGCCGCGCGAGGCAAAGGCGTTTTCGAGGACCGCCCGCGCGAACACCTGGGGCGTCTGGGCCTCCCACAGGCCGGTGCGATCAACCGTCGCTGTGATCGTGCCGTCGGGGCCCACCTTCTTGAGCGTGCTGACCACGGGCGTGGCCAGGATCGCCGCACCGGTCTTCGCGCCCACCTCAAACACCTTGTCGATCCACGCCGGCGCGACGCAGGGACGGGCGGCGTCGTGGATCGCGACCATGTCGATCGCGGGACCGAGTTTCTCGAGGCCATTCCGAACGGAGTCGGCCCGCTCGGCCCCGCCCTCGGCGAGCGTCACACCCATGAAGGCGAGGTTCGCCCCGAATTTCTCGACGAACGCCTCACGGTCTTCCGGGGAGACGACGATCACGACCTGCTTCACGTCGTCGCGCTCGAGAAACTTTTCGGCCGAATGCAACCAGACGGCGCGGCCTGCCAGCGGTGCGAACGGTTTTTTGTAGTTCGCGTCTCGAAAGCGGCTGCTCTGGCCTGCCGCGGCGAGGATCACTCCGAACGTGGGCATGGCTACCGCGCCTGCGTGGCGATGGCGCGATCCATGAGGACTCGCAGAGCGGCTTTGACCGCCGGCTTGTCGTGAATCCACGCTGCGGCTGTTTCACCATGACGCGCGTAGAGATCGACGAGCCACGACGGCGCGTCGGCGAGCAGCCAGGCGCGGAACAGGAGCCAGCGAGGATCGGTGGGGCCGTAGACCTCGCGGGCCACCCAGCACATGCCCATGCCACCTCCACCCATGCCACCTCCACCCATGCCACCACCGCCCATGCCACCACCGCCCATACCACCACCGCCCATACCACCGCCACCCATGCCACCCATGCCGCCACCACCCATGCCACCGCCGCCGCCGCCGCGGGCACCGCCGCCGGCACCACCGCCCGCGAAGTTGAATTGCGTCACCTGACCGACG